>Ga0265798_10000149_pt1 | contig 132999 bp, 111 predicted proteins | sample P3T30metagenome_FD_192430 | JGI IMG/M metagenome (GOLD analysis project Ga0265798, IMG submission 192430) | Plant litter microbial communities from East Loma Ridge, Irvine, California - P3 T30 | ecosystem: Environmental > Terrestrial > Plant litter > Unclassified | place: USA: California...
GCACGCCGTGTCGATCGTCAGCGCCGGACCTTCTAGGCCGAGTGCGTAGGCCACGCGTCCGGCGATGACGCTGGGTGCGGTGCCGGTGCCGAAGTAGGCATCGAGTTCCGCCGCCCCGCCCGCTCCGAGCACCTGGTTATATTCGCTTGGCCCCGCGCCGACGAATACGCCGGTGCGGGTGCCGCGCAGGTGTTCGGGCACGATGTGCGCATCTTCCAGCGCGGTCCAGGCCGTCTCCAGCATCAGCCTCTGCTGCGGGTCCATCGACGCCGCTTCGCGCGGGCTGATGCTAAAGAAATCGGCGTCGAACTGATCGATACCTTCGATGAACGAGCCTTCACGCACATAGATGCGGCCGGGCTTGGCTGGTTCGGGATCGTACCAGGCATTTGCGTCAAACCGATCCGCCGGAATCGGACCGACGACGTCTCCGCCGCCCTGCAGCACGTCCCAATAGCCTGGCACACCGCCGCCGCCTGGGAATCGTACCGCCATACCGACGATGGCCATCGTCGCTGAGGACGAGATGGACGTGGCGGCGGCAGCACTGGAAGATCGCGCGGGGGCGGTCCCCAGCACCTCGTGCAGCAAGTAATCCGCGAGCGCATCGATGGTGGGATGATCGAGCGCCACCGTCGTCGAAAGCGTACAGAAGAAATCCTGCTCGATCCGGTGGCGCAGCTCTATCGCTGCAAGCGAGTCCATGCCCAGATCGAAGAAGCCGGTTCCAGGCTCGAGAGGTTGCCGCGTCCCGAGGATGGCAGCAACGACGTCAGATAGGTGCGCGCGCAGAGCATCGCCAGGTTGTTCCGCAGCTCGCAGGCGGCCGAGCAGGGGTGTTTCCGCTGCCGCCTGGTCCGTGGTCGGTGCCGAAATCGGAATCAGGTCCTCTAGCAGGCGCGGCGCGGCGGATCCCGTCACCTGTGCCAGCCGTTCCCAATCGGCATCCAGAACGAGGCCACTGGACGCTCCGCCCGCCATCATGGTGTCGAGCGCCGCCAGTGCCAGGTCGCCACGTAGCGGGCGCAGGAAGCGGCTCTTGTCGAGGAAGGCGGCGGCTATATCATCCCCGCCCATCCCGCTCGACCACGGGCCCCAGCCGACGCTAAGCGCTGGCAGTCCTCGTGCCTGCCGTGATGCAGCCAGTGCATCCAGGCCGGCATTGGCGGCTGCGTAGGCGACCTGGCGTGGGCCGGGCAGAACCGCAGCCGCCGACGAGAACAGAATGAATAGATCAAGTTCGAGAGCTCTGGCGGCGCGATCGAGGTTGACGGCCCCCCCGAACTTTGCGGAGACCACGCGCGCAAACGCCGCCTGGTCCTGATCGGACACGGCCGCGACGTCCCAGTAGCCGGCCGCGTGGACGATGCCTCGCAGGGGCATGGCATCGCAGGCGGCATCGGCAACAAGCTGCGAACACTGCGCCGGATCGGCGATGTCGGCGCTTTGGACCTCGATCCGGCAGCCGGTTCGTAGCGCGATGTCGTCTATCCGCTGGCTCACGGCTGCGTCGGGCACCCGGCGCGAAACGAGTAGCAGCCGTCCGGCACCAAGTGTCGCGAAATGGTCGGCGACGGTCAGACCCAGCGCTCCCAGGCCGCCCGTGATCAGATAGGCTGCGTCGCGACGGAGCGAAGGCCCGACGGGCCGGTCCGCCTGGAGGCGCGCGAGCCGCGCCGCGTAGAGCCGGCCGTCGCGGACCGCCAGCTCGCGCTCCTCGCCTCCATCGCGCAGGGCTGACGCGGCGAGCGCAACGCTCGCCAGATCATGGGCGGCCACATCGACGAGGCGTCCCCGCGTGCCTGTTAACTCGGCCCGGATGCCCCGCAGACCTCCCCAAATCGCAGCCATGAGGAGATCAGGCGCTTCCGCTGCAATCGACTGCGCGCCGGTTGTCACGAGGTGGAACGGCCGCACGGCGACACCCATTGCCTTGCCTATCTCAAACAAGTCGGTGAGGTCGGCCGTTAGCGTGCCCCCGCCGGCGACGTAGAGGATCGCGTCAAATCGCGATGCTTGCTCGGCTAGCGATTGAAGGGTGATCCGCGTGCAGGTGACGCCGCCGTCGGCCAGTGCGGGCTCAAGCGCGGCGGCGAGCGCTTCGTCTCCGGCGATCAGTGCCCAGTGCTCGAGCGACGCCGCGGCTCGCGCACGCTGCGGGATCTCGCGCCAAAGCATAGTATAGAGCAAGGCTTCGGCTGCATTGAGGCTCTCTTCAGCGCGATGTCGGTCAAGCAGTTCCTGGAGCACAGCAACAGGCTCAGGGCGTTCAGTGAGCCGGCCGAGCTTGCGCGCAACAGCGTCCACATCGCCAGCGGCAAGCTGCGCCAAGAGCCCATTGAGCGGCTTGATTGCTGCCTCTTTGCGTGTTTCGCGCCAATGTCGCTCCCGTTCGAACGGATAGGTGGGTAGCGAAATCGTCGGTGCTGTGTCGGGCAAGGGCGCGCGATTGAGCTCGGGCATCCAGCCGGCCGCGTAGAGGCGGGCAAAGGCGGTCGCGAAGACATCGCCATCGTCGCCTTTCGCATCAAGCGAGGCGATCGCGGTCGCTGCTGGGGCCTCTGGCCAGCATTCGCGTGCCAAGGCCGAGAGGATGCCGCGTGGTCCTATCTCGAGAACGACATCGATGCCGAGCGCCGCCAGCGCCTCAACCCCTTGCGCAAACCGGACCGGCTGGCGTGCGTGGGTCCGCCAGTATGTCGCATTCGGCGCGTCGGACATGACCGCGCCGGTAACGTTGCTGACAAGCGGCAGATTGGGCGTGCGATACGTATAGCCCGCGCAAGCGGCCTCGAACGCCTCCAGAATGGGGTCGAGCAGCGCGGAGTGCAGGGCGCGGCTGGTGGCGAGAGGCTGGCAGCGAATGCCTTCGTGCCTGAGGCGGACAGCCAGCCGCTCGACCGCGTGGGACGGGCCGCTCACCACTTGATGAGTGCCGTTGTAGGCAGCGACACTTAAACTCTCGTCGAGTGTCGCGATTGCCGCCTCGACCCGATCAGGATCGGCAAATACTGCCGCCATCGTGCCGCCGGCAGGCAAATCGCCCATCAGTGCCCCCCGACTCGCTACCAACGCCGCGCCATCCTCCAGCGTCAGGACGCCGGCTGCAAAGGCGGCGGCGTATTCGCCGAGGCTGTGGCCCTGTACCGCGTCAACCTCGACGCCCCAGCTGCGCCATAACTCCCACAGTCCCGCTTCCAGGGCGAAGATGGCGGGTTGTGTGTATTCCGTCTCGTCTATCAAACAGGCAACGTCGCTCTCCGGCGCTGCGAACAGAACAGAGCGCAGCGAGTGCTCGTGCAGTCCGAGCACATCGACCACCGCGATGCAGCGATCGACCACCGCAGCGAAGATTGGCTCCTGAGCATAGAGGCCGGCGCCCATACCGGCCCATTGGCTGCCCTGTCCGGTGAACAGCACCGCGACGCGCGGAGGTCCGCGACGGTCGCCGGTTGCGACCAAAGCGTGTGACCGACCCTCCGCCAGTGCGGCAAGTCCCAAGGCGAGCTGCTCAGGCGTATCGGCCACCAGAGCGGCGCGATGCTGCATGTGACTGCGGCCAAATGCCGCGCTCCGGCACAAGGCCGCAAGTGAGATAGTGGGATCGGCGTCCAGCAGGCGTGCATAGCGGCCGCTCAGGCGACGCAAGGCGGCTTCGCTGCGTGCGGAGATCAACAGAAGATTGCGTGCGGGGAGTGGCCAGGACGTGTCCGGGGTTGCCGCTTCGGCCGGCCATTCGCCGGTCTGGTTCCCCGCCGCGGGAGCGGCGTTACCCTCGACCAGCACGTGCGCGTTGGAGCCCGAAAAGCCGAATGCGCTTACCCCGGCCAACTGCCGCCCGTCTGGCCAAGCCCGCGTATCCCTCACGACCTCGACCGGCAGCCGGTCCCACTCGATGTGCGGGTTGGGCGTGCGAAAGTTCGCCTGCCCCGGCAGGCTGCCGTGCTGTAACGCCAGCACTACCTTGATGAGCCCTGCAATGCCCGCTGCGGCTTCAAGGTGGCCGACGCTTGCCTTGGCCGAGCCGATCAGAAGCGGCCGGTCCGCCGCGCGGCCAGTCCCGAGTGCGCGCGCCGCCGCCTGCACCTCGATCGGATCGCCCAGCGCCGTGCCCGTGCCGTGCGCTTCCAGATAGGCGACCTCGGCGGGGTGTACGCCGGCCTGGGCGAGCGCCTGGCCGATCAGCCGTTCCTGCGACGGCCCGTTGGGAACGGTCAAACCTCCGCTCGCCCCGTCCGAGTTGACGGCCGAGCCACGGATTATTGCCAGGATGCGGCTGCCGTCGCGCTCGGCATCTTCCAGCCGCTTAAGCACCACCAAACCGCCGCCCTCACCGCGCCCGTAGCCATCGGCGGCGGCATCGAAGGTCTTGCATCGCCCATCGGGCGACAGCATGCGCGCGCCGCAGGTGGCGAGCATCCCCTGCACGCCCAGCATCAGGCTGATGCCGCCCGCCAGCGCCACGTCGCACTCGCCGCCGCGCAGCGCGCCGCAGGCCTGGTGCACCGCCACCAGCGATGAACTGCACGCCGTGTCGATCGTCAGCGCCGGACCTTCTAGGCCGAGTGCGTAGGCCACGCGTCCGGCGATGACGCTGGGTGCGGTGCCGGTGCCGAAGTAGGCATCGAGTTCCGCCGCCCCGCCCGCTCCTAGCACCTGGTTATATTCGCTTGGCCCCGCGCCGACGAATACGCCGGTGCGGGTGCCGCGCAGGTGTTCGGGCGCGATGTGCGCATCTTCCAGCGCGGTCCAGGCCATCTCCAGCATCAGCCTCTGCTGCGGGTCCATCGACGCCGCTTCGCGCGGGTTGATGCTAAAGAAGGCCGCGTCGAACCGATCTACATCCTCCACGAAGGCCGCTTCGCGCACGTAGATGCGGCCTGCCTTACCTATTTCGGGATCGTACCAGGTCGCGGCATCGAAGCGGTCGCCGGGGATCGGCCCGATGGCGTCGCCCTGCCCGACTAGAAGTGACCAATATCCATCCAGGCCGCCACCACCCGGAAAGCGCGCGGCCATGCCCACTATCGCCAACCCGGATGATGTAGCCCTCGGCAACGCCGCCGGCTTGGGTATGTCTTCCGCTATCCACCCCAAGCGCTGGACGATCAACGCGGCGAGCGCGGGAAGGTCTGGATGATCGAACAGCACCGTTTCCACCAACGGAGGATCGAGCGCCAGTTCCGTGTTTAAGATTGTGCCGAAGCGAACTGCCTGTAGCGAATCCACCCCGAGCGCGGTGAACCCTCTGTCCTCGGCCGGATCGATCGCAAATCCCAACTCATCGGCCAGCCGCCCGGCGAGATAACGCCGTAACAAGGCTGGTCTGCGCGCTGGGGAGGCTGCCGTTATCGCCTCCAGGATCAGGCTCGTCGCCTCGGCCCGGCTTTCGCGCCCGTCGCGCGACGGGGGACGCTTCCGCGCTGCGAAGATGGAAAGCCCGTTGGCTTGGTAGGTGCTGCGGGCCTTCAGTCGCTGCAACTTGCCGCTGGTGGTGCGTGAGAGCGTTGCCGGCCGCACGAAGACGATCGCCGCTGGATCGATCTCGTGCGTGGCGACAATCGCTTGGCGGACGGCGGCGAATGCCGCCTCCACGTCGAGACTGCGCATCGTGCTGCGCCTGACCTCGTGAATAACGACAAGCTGCTCCTCACCATCCTGCTCGATGCCGAACACGATAGTGCTGTCGGCGGCGAGGTCGGGGTAGCTGGCGACCACCGTCGCCTCCACGTCTTGAGGGTAGATGTTGCGTCCCCGGACGATCACCAGTTCTTTGAGTCGTCCGAGCAGGTACAATTCTCCGTCTACGATCGCGCCGAGGTCACCGGTCCGCAGGAACGGACCGGCGGCGGGATCGTCGGCCAACCGGGTGTGGAACGTCTCCGCTGTCAGCTCCCGGCGGTTCCAATAGCCGCGCGCGATTGCGGGGCCAGCGATCCAGACCTCACCCACCTGTCCGTCCTCGACTTGTGATAAGGTCTCGTTGTTCACAATTCGCAGCAGGTGATTGGCAATTACCGGGCCGTTCGAGACTAGCTGGGTAGCATCGCACGCCATCTCGTCGTCGAACAATCGGCCGAGGTCGCCCTGGTTCTTGCTGTCCGTGCGCAACGGCAGGAAGCGCGGGAACCCGTCATAGGCAAGCGTAATCTGAAGCGTCGATTCGGCCAGCCCCCAGCCCGGCGACAGGGCCGCCGGGTCAAAGTTCGCGCTGGCAAAGCGTGCGGCGAAACGCTTCAACGTCTCGGCGCGGACCGGTTCGCCGGCGATGACGACGAGCCTGAGTGGGGACAGATTGAGGTGGCCGAACGCGTCCTCGGGTAGCGCGGCACAGGCTTCGATCGAGAAGTTCGGCCCGATGATCGTGGTTGCGCGGAGGTCTGATGCCGCTTGGAGCCAGCGCGCCGGCTCCTGCACGAACGATGCGGGCGACATCGAGACGTGTAGCGACTTGCCGAGGAAGGCGTGGATGATTCCGCCGACCAATCCGAGATCATGGTAGGGCGGTAGCCAGCTCAGCAGAACGTCGGTCTCACGATAGTGGTCACGCGCGACGCTGTTCCAGTTGGCAAGCAGATTGGCATGGCTCACCATGACGCCCTTAGGCTCGCCGGTGGTGCCGGATGTATACTGCAGAAAGGACAGGTCCTCTGGCGCAACGGGCTGCGGCCGCCAACCCTTGGCTTGAGCATTCGAAATTGCGTCGATGCTGACCATCGGAAGCAGCGCGGCGCCTGCCCAGCCGCGCAGCTTCGGCTCCAGATCCGTCGTTGTAAGGATCACTGTCGCGGCACAGTCGGCAACCACGGCCTCCAGGCGCGCCATATGCTTGGCATTGCGGGGGGGATAAGCGGGCACCGCTACCACCCCGGCTAGCTGGCAGCCGAAAAAGGCGACGATATAGTCCAGCCCAGGAGGTGCCAGGATCAGGGCGCGCGCGCCGATCTCGACCTGCGATTGCAGCGTGGCTGCTATAGAGGCCGCTTTTTCAAGCAATCCCTGATAGGTTAGTCGAGTATGGTGTCGTTCACCACCGCTGCCATAGCGGAGGAACACCATCGCATCGCGTTCCGGCGCCTCTTCGGCGTGGCGCAAAAGTGAGGAAGCGAGGAAGCCCAGTTCAAGCAAGGTACATCTTCCATCATTGCGCCATTGTCGTCTGTTGCTCGACAGTCGCGTCTATCCGTGCTCATCGGGATGGCTAGATCATGCCCTTGGGCATGATCTAGCCATCCCGATGAGCCGCTCATCCCCTTCGCCGGGCCATAAGGTGATGTTAGGACGCGGACAAGCGCCGCTGCTTCGGCCGGGCAACCGAATCGTGGTCGGGGCTCTGCCGCCAAGCCTGCTTGGCTGCGACAACCCGGTGCTGATCAATGCAGCTTCGATCTACCGGATCCGCCGTCGGGCGGGAGGCAAACCCGACGCCACGAAGCTGGAATACGGCGCTGGATAAGGTCCGAGACACGCCGCAGTTCAGCCGCGACTCGCCCAGCAGCTTCGATTGTCTCCGGCGCGCATGCCGCTTGGTTGCCGAAACCGCGCTGGACGGGGGTGTCGACGGCGGACATCCGATTGGTTACTTCCACATCGACATCGCCGAGGTGCGGACCGAACACGGCAAGCTCTACATGCTGGTCGCGATCGACCGCACCTCCAAGTTCGCCTTCGTCGAGCTGCACGAAAAGGCCACCACCAGGGTCGCAGCCGACTTCCTCCAGCACCTCATCGCCGCGGTGCCGTACAAGGTGCACACCGTGCTCACCGACAACGGCATTCACTTCACCGATCCGAAGTACCCCGGCTCGGCTGTCGAAGAGGTCAAGCTGGCGCTCGCCGCCGGCGAAATCTTCCGCTGCCACTCCTTCGCGCTCGCCTGCGCGCAGAACGACATTGATCACAGGCTCACCAAGCCGCGCCATCCTTGTACCAACGGGCAAGTCGAACGGATGAACCGAACCATCAAAGAAGCGACCCTCAAACGCTACCACTACGATTCGCACGACCAGCTCAGGAAGCATCTTGGCGACTTCGTCGCCGCCTACAACTTCGGCCGCAGGCTCAAGACCCTCAGGGGTCTCACACCCTATGAAGCCATCTGCAAAACCTGGCTCAACGAGCCACACCGCTTTACCTCAGATCCCACCCACCAAATCCCGGCACCAAACACACCGCACCGTACAGCTCACTTTGGCCGGGCGTCACGTATCGGCGCACGGCGCTGTCCACAGGATTCTAGATCCGCCTAGTTTGACCAAACGCGATGAGAAGTAGAACATAAAGCGAACATATCGAGTCTATAACTTTATGCCGCCCTTCATCGGAATTCCGTTTAACAGCTTCGCCGAGCTCAGAGCCGTCGCAGCGCCGATGGCGAGCTACCGGATGTTGCCGTTTGGGGTGCGGGCGTTGGATGATCGTCTGGCCGGCAGTGGATTGCGGGCTGGAGCGCTTCATGAGGTCGCGGCCCGGAGCTGTTCGCTGGTCGACAATGCGGCGGCGACGTTGTTCCTTGCCGGCATCGCTGCGCGCGAGGCTGCAGGGACTGGCGGCCCTGTTTTGTGGGCCAGTTGTCGCAACGATCTTTATGCGCCCGGACTGGCGCAGGCGGGATTGCTGTCTGCGGATGTAATCCATGCGCAGCCGCGTGACGATCAGGAACTGCTAGCGGTCATCGAGGATGCGGTGCGTGACGGCACGCCGTCCGCCATCGTCGCGGAGGCTGCCAGGGTGCCGATGGTAGCGACCCGTCGTCTACAGCTGGTCGCCGCGGATGAACCGATCGGCACTGCCGAGGCGATCGCGCGGGTGATGAAGGATTTGCTCGATGACCTCGCTCTCGTCTTGCAGACGCGCGGGTTGGGTGCGCGCTCGCTGCGGCTCGTTGGTTCGCGCATTGACGGCACCGAACAGATCGTGGGCATTGGTACATCGCTGCCGACACGTGAGGTGCCCCACCTGCTGCGGCTTCTCAAGCTCAGGATCGAGCGGATCGAGCCGGGCGAAGGCATCGAACAGTTCGTGCTGGTGGCGCCGCACACCGAGCCGCTCGACGCGGTCGATCTCGGCGCGGTGCTGGCGGGCGACACCTTGGTCCGCGATTCCTCGAGGCTGGTCGATGTCGTCGCCGGTCGCATAGGCGAGCGCGCCGTGTTCCGCATTGCGCCCGTGCCGAGCCACGTCCCCGAACGCGCCGTCACCCGCATCAATCCGATCGACGTTCCCGGGGAATGGCCCGCCTGGCCGCGCCCGGTGCGGCTGTTCGCAAGACCGGAACCGCTGAGGGGCGTGATCGCGCTGCTGCCCGACCAGCCGCCGCGCCGGTTCGAGTGGCGTGGTCGCTCGCACCGCGTGGTGGCGGGCGACGGTCCCGAACGGATTCACGGCGAGTGGTGGCGCCGCGACGCCGAGGTCTGGGCGGTGCGCGACTATTTCCGCGTAGAGGACGAGGCGGGCGGTCGCTTCTGGCTGTTCCGCCGCGGTGACGGCGTCGAGGACGAGACCGGTGATCTCTCGTGGTGGATCCACGGTGTGTTCGCATGAGCGCGTACGTCGAGCTTCAAGTGCTCACCCACTTTTCGCTGTTGCGCGGTGCCTCAGGCCCGGATGAGCTGTTCGCGGCCGCCGCGTTGATGGGCTATCCCGCGCTCGGCGTCAGTGACATTGGCACGGTCGCCGGCGTCGTGCGCGCGTGGGAGGCGCAGAAGGCGACGGGGGTGCGGTCGATCGCCGGCACGCGAGTAGATCTGTCCTGTGGCCGCCGCCTGATTCTCTATCCCACCGACCGCCCGGCGTGGTCGCGGATCACGCGGTTGCTGACGCTTGGCAAGTCTCGAGCTGGGAAAGGCGGTTGCCTGCTGCACTGGCACGACCTCCAGCCCTGGTCGGAAGGTATCATCGCCATCCTGCTGCCGCACGAGGCGGACGAGGAGAACCTTTCCGCGCTTGCCGATCTGAAGGCGGTCTATGGCAGGCGCGGCTACATGGCGCTGTTTCAGCGGCGTCGGCCGGATGATGCCGTCCGCATCGACGCACTGGCGCGGCAAGCTGGCGGGGCAGGGGTGCGCGCCGTCGTCACCGGCGACGTCCTATATCACGCGCCGGAAGCGCGGCTGCTGCAGGACGTGGTGACGGCAGTGCGCGAGAAGTGCACGGTCGACGAACTCGGCTACCGGCGCGAGGTCAACGCCGATCGCGCGCTCAAACCGCCCGAGGAGATGGTGCGACGCTTCGGCGCGTACCCCGACGCGCTGCGTGCCAGCGTCGACATCGCGCGCGCCTGCACGTTCGACCTCGGCGAACTCGCCTACCAGTATCCGCATGAACGGGTGATCGAGGGACTGACCGCGCAGCAGGCGCTCGAGCAGATGACGGCCGACGCCGCCGAGCGGATGTTCAACGGCGCCGTACCCGAGGCCTACACCAAGCAGATCGCGCATGAGCTGAGCCTGATCGCCGAGCTGGAGTATGCGCCGTACTTCCTCACCGTGCATGCGATCGTACGCGAGGCGCGCCGTCGTGGCATTCTATGTCAGGGGCGGGGGTCGGCCGCAAACTCCTGCGTTTGCTTCGTGCTTGGCATCACCTCGATCGATCCGATTAAGCACGAGCTGCTGTTCGAGCGCTTCGTAAGCGGCGAGCGCCGCGAGCCGCCCGACATCGACGTCGACTTCGAGCACGAGCGCCGCGAGGAGATCATCCAGTGGATTTACCAGACCTATGGCCGCAATCACGCGGCGCTGACGGCAGTGGTGACGCGCTACCGCGCACGCGGCGCGGTGCGGGACGTTGGCAAGGCGCTCGGTCTGCCCGAAGACCTCACCGCGTCGCTTGCCGGACTAGTGTGGGGGCTGGTCGGCCGAAGGCGTCGGGGAGAAACAGGTCGAGCAGCTCAATCTGGACATCTCGGATCGTCGTCTGCGCCTCACGCTGGAGCTGGCCCGCAAGCTGATCGGGGTACCGCGCCACATGAGCCAGCATCCCGGCGGGTTCGTGCTTACGCACGACCGGCTTGACGATCTCGTCCCGATTGAGCCGGCGGCAATGGAAGACCGGCAGATCATCGAGTGGGACAAGGACGACATTGATGCGCTGAAGTTCATGAAGGTCGACGTGTTGGGTCTCGGCATGCTTGGCTGCATGAACCGCGCCTTCAACATGCTGGAAGCCGACAAGGGTATCCGGATCGGCCTCGCCGACCTGCAGGATGACGATCCGGACGTCTATGCCATGATCCAGAAGGCCGACACGCTCGGCACCTTCCAGATCGAATCCCGTGCGCAGATGTCGATGCTGCCGCGCATGAAGCCGAGACGCTTCTACGATCTCGTCATTCAAGTGGCGATCGTCCGTCCCGGGCCGATCCAGGGTGACATGGTGCACCCGTATCTGCGCAGGCGGGAGGGATTGGAGAAACCGGAGTACCCCCGGCCGGAGCTGCGCGCCGTGCTTGAGAAGACGCTCGGCGTGCCGCTGTTCCAGGAGCAGGCGATGAAGGTGGCGATCGTCGGCGCAGGCTTCACGCCGGCCGAGGCCGACCAGCTGCGCCGTGCGATGGCGACCTTCAAGTTCACTGGCGGCGTCTCGCACTTCAGCGACAAGCTGATCGGCGGCATGGTCGAGCGCGGCTATCCGCGCGACTTCGCCGAACGTACCTTCCGCCAGCTCGAAGGCTTCGGCTCGTACGGATTTCCCGAAAGCCACGCCGCCTCGTTCGCCAAGATTTCCTACGCGTCGAGCTGGGTCAAGCATCATCACCCGGACGTGTTCTGCGCCGCGCTGATGAACGCGCAGCCGATGGGGTTCTATGCGCCGGCGCAGATCGTACGCGATGCCCGCGAGCATGGCGTCGAGGTGCGGCGGCCCTGCGTCAACGCCAGCCGGTGGGACTGCACGCTCGAACCTGGCGGCAAGCGCTACCTTGCGGTGCGTCTTGGCCTGCGCCAGATCCGCGGCCTATCCAACAAGGACGGCGCGGCGATCGTCGCTGCGCGTGGCATCGGCACATTCGAGTCCGTGGAAGACGTCTGGCGCAGGTCGTGTGTGCCACGTGCGTCAATCGAGAAGCTCGCCGACGGTGATGCGTTTCACGCCTTCGGCAATGATCGCCGGCAGGGTTTGTGGAAGGTGCGCGGGCTCGGCGAAGCGCCGTTGCCGCTGTTCGCCGCGGCTGACCGAGCAGCTGAGGCGGCGAGCGCTGAAGGGATTGAACCCGATGTCTCGCTCAAGCCACTCACCGATGGCCGCGAGGTGATCGAGGACTATCGCGCGCTCCAGCTCTCGCTGCGTGCGCACCCGCTGTTCTTTGTCCGCGATGAGCTGGCACGTCGCGGCGTCACCCGCTGCGCAGACTTCGCCACCATCCGCGACGGACGGCACGTTGAGGTCGCCGGCATCATCCTCGTCCGGCAAAAGCCCGGTTCAGCGAAGGGCGTGCTGTTCATCACGATTGAGGACGAGACCGGGATCGCCAACGGCATCCTCTGGCCCGATCGCTTCGAGGCGCAGCGACGCACCGTCATGTCGGCGTCGATGATTGGAATGAAGGGCAGGGTGCAGAAGGAGGGTGAGGTGATCCACGTCATCTGCGACCGGATCATTGACCATGGCGACCTGTTGCACCGCGTCGGTGAGATGTCGTTCCCGCATCGCACCGGCCGCGGTGACGGTGCGCGTCACGTTAGTGCTCGCGATCGCGGCGACAAGGGCTGGAGCCCGGAACCGCGTAACTGCTACTGGCCGCCGCACGCTGATGGAATGGATCCGGAGGACGTTGTGCGCTTCAAGTCGCATGACTTCCGGTGACCGCACTCTCCAGACGCCAACGCATCGTTATCGCCTGTTCGGTACACATCCTGCGAGGAGGCGTGACCCGGTGTGCAGAGGGTAGGGTCGACGGCATGGATGTGCGTCTGGCGCTGTCGTGCCTGCTGGCGCACTGCCCCGAGAAATGGCCGCTAGTGCTGTATTGGGATGCGGCGGGTCAGGACAACGACATCGGCCGGGCGCAGGGTGTCACCGCTGCTTTCAACGGGATTGTTCGGCAGCTACGACGGTCGGGCTGCTACGACGAGACCGCGCCGTCGTAAGAACGTGGCACGGTCCGGTCCCGCGACCGATCCCGTGCCGTCATAGCGCAAAGCCCGGCTGCTCAGCTGGCGTCGATGGTGGATAGACACGCCTCGCCTCTAAAGTGCCTGCGGGTAAATGCCCGAGCACCTCCTGAGCTGGCACAGACGGATCGAGCCAGTCGACCCAGCGATCATGGGCGAGCGGGATGATCTGAGGATGATGATAGGGCGCGATGTCGGGACCTGCGTCGGTTGTCAGCATCGTAAACGCCTCGCCGACATCAGGATGTGCGTGCCAGATCCCAGCGATGCAGAACCAGCTGCGTTCCTTCATCGTGAAGAGCCACTGTCCTGTCGCTTCTGCTTGGGATCTTTGGGCTTGGTGAATTCGTAAAAGCCATCGGCCAGGATCAGGCAGCAATGCGCGTTGAACGCACGCCCCTCCGACCGGAAGTTGTACACGGGCTTGGCGGTCGCACCCGGCCAGCTCCATCGACGATTGACTAGGTCTCCCGCAGCACGCGCCCCTTCGACACCGCGAAGGATCGGAGCCATGTCGGTCATCTTGATGTCCGCGCGTGGCGGCACGTTGGGCGTGCCTTCCGGCAGGCCAACCTTGTAGTGCAGCGCCTCAAGCTCCTCCAGCATGGTGGCGACATCGACTTCCAGGCGGTAATCGTTGCACATCAGCGATCGATACTCCGGTTGCGTCCGCTGCGATGATCGACCACCCGCTGTTTTGATCGACGCAAAAGCCCCGCCTCGGCGTGGACGCGGGAGGCTGCGCTTGCAATCTTTACGTGAGAGCTGATGGTCACCGGAGCAAACTGGAACCGCCGACAGTTCGATAAGCATGACTACAAATAGAAATGCCGTATCGGCGGAACGGGCTGATCGAAAGGTCAGCAACACGGTCAATCAGAAGCGCGACAGCTGGCCGATGCGGCTGGTTGGAGCCGCCAGCGACATCGGCGACCAGCCGCAGATGCGCTTGCTGTGCGCGGCGACCATCGCGCTCGCGGTGGCACGACGCGACGGCCGCCTCGCTGAGGCCGGGTTTAAGATGCTTGCGGCACATACTCTGGCCACCTGGGCCAAGAGCGGCGTCAAAGCCGTTGTCAATCGTACCCGACCCGACAGCGGCAATGATCCCAAAGTGGAACTCGGCGACAGCGACGCGCACGAAGAAAACTCTTTCCCATCTGGTCACAGCGCCGGCGTGATTGCCGTCGCGGAGGCGTTTGTCCGCGTCTATCCTGAGCACGCAATCGTAGCCCGCTCGGCGGCGTGCACCGTCGCTGCCGTACAGGTACCACGCGGGACGCATTACGCTGGCGATGTGATCGTTGGTGGGATGCTCGGCGTATTCGCTGAGCAAGCGAGCGATCAAGCATGGGGTGCAGCTTTATCGGTGCTGGAACGACGCATACGTTCGAACCGCTGACGATTGCGGTATGAGAGAAGGTCGCCTTTACGTCCCCTGAGGTCTGGAAGACGAGCTTTGATAAAAATGGCACCGACTGTGGTGCGCAGGCGTGTTTAATGTGCTGACCAAGAGGCGTTCCATAGGAACACCTCCTGGATAGACTTATGCTGACGCGATCGCCTTCTCGATGTCGGCCGTGCTGTGTCCGGTCAGATCCTTGGACACTTCGCCGACGAGCTTGGCTTCAAGTGTCTTGTGGTAATGCTTGCGCAATTCGCCCAGCGTTCGCGGTGCAGCAATCACTACAAGGTCGTCTACCTTGCCGCCCAGCACCTGCTGGTTAAGCAGCGTGGCGATTCCAGCCGCGAAGCTGTCCTCGTCCTGCTGACTGTCGCTCGGGTTAGCCGAGCTGCTTTGGTGACGATTGCCCGACCCCTTGTTGCTCGTGGACACGTCGCCATGCGGCTGCGCCGTCAAGGATGGATGGCCCTCATCACCGGTGTTCCGGTACAATTTGAGAACCTCGCCGTCAGCGACGGCAACAAGTGCGTTCTTGGGAAGCTTCATGATTTTCCTTCATCTGACCTGCTGGAACTGCAAGCTGTCTCGCCAGGCTTAAGACTGAGCGGGAGAGTCGCTCGGTGCATCACCAGGATCGCCGGGTTCGATCATCGGCGGCTCGGGGTTTTCCGGGCCGGGTAGCGTTTCGGGCTGATCATCCGGAAGCGGGGTGCCGTCGGGTTCACGGATCGGATCGGGAGCATACGGATCGGGGGGAAGTGTCGCCATTGTGCATCTCCTGGTGATACTGCATAACCAAGCAACGACGGCAATCGGTCCCCAGGCTTGACTCGACGTGCGAAAACATTTGCTCTGTCCAGCAGTGCAGACGGTGTGGTTTCAAGCCGATCGCCGTTGAGTCCGCGGAAACATCGATCAGGCTTCGGCATACGCCGCGAGATGGGACCGCCTCCAGCATGTTTGAGACAATGAACAATCCTGACGAAGCGACGGTCGATCAGCTTGCCAAGCTATATGACCGTCACGACCAGCGCACGACACGCGTCCAGCGGTTTGCCAATCGCGTTACCTCCGCACTGGGTAAGCCGATGTCGCTGGTCGTTATCTTTGGTCTCGCGATCGCGTGGGTCGTCGGCAACTACATCGCGCGTGCCTTCGGATCGACCGCGCTCGAGGAGTTCCCATTTCCCGATCTCGGCTTCATCGCAACGATCGCCGCGCTCCTGGTCGCATTGCTCATCCTGACAACGCAACGCCACGAGGAAGAGCTGGCGGAAAGCCGGGCTCAGCTCACTCTACACATCGCACTGCTGAGCGAGCGCAAAATCGCCAAGGTGATCGCGCTGCTGGAGGAGCAGCGCCGCGACAATCCGCTGCTGCCCTCGCGGACCGATCATGAAGCTGCGGCTATGGCGCAACCATCTGATCATGAAGCGGCGCTGGACCTGATCGACGAAGCGACCGATCTGCGCCAGCAATCCGCCGAGGAATGAGCAAGGACCGATCGTACGGGCCAGCCGTTGGACGCACGCTACCATTCCACAGGAGATCGTTCATGGCCGAGATCGAAACGCTTCAAGAGCTTTACGTCGACGAACTAAAGGACCTCTGGTCTGCCAACGACCAGATGGCCAAGGCGCTCAAGAAGATCGTCAAGCAGGCCACCAACGACAAGCTAAAGGACATGCTGCAGTCGTCGCAGGATGGCATTGCCAAGCACACGGACGTGCTGAAGGCGCTGATTGAGGGGCAGGATGAGAAGCTCAAGAAAGAGCATTGCAAAGGCATGGAAGGCCTTGTCACCGAGGCGCTGAAACATACCGTTGATGAGGCGCCCAAGTCCGGTCCGGTGCTCGATGCGGCGATCATCGCGCAGTACCAGCGCATGACACACTATGGCATCACCGGCTTTGGCACGGTTGCCGCATTCGCCAAGGCGCTTAAGCTCGATGATGATGCCACCAAGCTCGAAGCTGCGGTGAAGGACATGCATCAGGGTGATGACCTCATGAGCGAACTGGCTGAGTCTGCCGTCAACGTTGAGGCGGTTGGGGACTAAATTGCTGGGCCGGGCTGTAAGCCTGGCCCAGCCGCCTTATCTTAGATGTAGGTTCGGCAGCATTGGGCGTGTCGGCAAATTGGAGATGCCCCCATGGGTGAGTTCACCGACAAGCTCGACGCTGCTGGCAACAAGATCGCAGGCAACGTGAAGGAAGCCGTTGGTAAGGCGACCGACAACGACAAGCTGACTGCAGAGGGCGAGGCCCAGCAGGTCAAGGGCACCGGCCAAGACGTCAAGGGTAGCGTCAAGGGCGCGCTTGGCGACAAAATCTAACCGGGGCGTTGGGGCTGGTTAGACAGCCCCAACCACTGGCATCGTTAAATTTTCGACCGCGGCAGATGATCCTCCATCTTGAGAGTTGGTTGCGTGATCATCGAGATCACTGACAATTACGCCAACGCGAAGTTCATCGCCTTTTGCCGTGCCGAGCAATTTCGTCGCCACCTGCCCACTCATCGCCACTTCCAGTTGCCCCGTGACGCCAATCTCGTTAAGCGCTGACTGGATAGCAGTCGCTACGTCTTTGGCATTAGCCATAATTTCGTCTTTTGTGACTAACGGAACCGAGGACCACTCCGCCGTGTGCGTCGCACATAACAGGTACCGAAATGGATAGCCAACGATGTGTTGTCAGGGATCCGTTCCCACTAATGGTACAATCCGGTAATAACGGAAGGTCGGCTATCAACTTGTTAAAGCAGACCGACCGCACTTAGGACATAGTTGGTGGATCACGGCCCGGCCGCTTTCGGGCGCTGACGTATCGTAAACGGCCTTTCATTCAGGTGCGCCGGCGGGCGCCGCTACGCGCCCTACATTCTACATTCGGAGGCTTAAGCACCCTCCCGCGCGATTCGAAGCTGCCATCCGTTCAATCGCAATGCAGCGCTCCCACTGACCTCCGCGCTTGGAAAGTGTCAATCTTAATTGCTGCCGCCAGATCGTCGTCAGACCAAACCACTGCAAAAATGCGACCACTCACGATGTCTGAACGTGTTTTGCACGCTGCTAACGAACCATCAAACCATTGGAATGATGAGATCCGGTCAGGGATTACAATAGATCTTGAGATCGACGCCGATCGATTGACATCCCGCGTAGAGGGAGAGCAACAGATGAAACAGCTGGAGGACGTGTGAGGGCGGCGACGGGTTCTTAAACTCGGCGTCAACCGCTGCCTTCGACAGGATTCCGCCGCTGACGACGAGCCAAACCTCGCGACTTGCGGCCGGGTTGGCTCGAACCTTTTCGAACAGGGTTCGAAAGGCTAGGGATCCCGGTCCGATACGCCGTCGCGGCACCTCTCCACCGGACAGTCTCCAAAGATCGTCGAACCGCCTCTTCGCGCCGGGAAGCGCCTGGCCATCAGCCTTTAGAAAGGCAAGGTTCTTCAGGGCCTGCCCGCTCACGTCGTATAGACCGGACGCGCCCGCGCCGGCCTTGCCCTTCTTCCATTTCGCCGGAATGAAAACGACCCTCTGGTCTCCCGTGTCGTCGACGCCAATGAAGTCCGCGACCTCGGTGCTGCCGATGTCGTCGCAGACAAGCGCAGAGAAGGTTCGTCCGAATGGTCGCTCTCTCTCCGTCGGCGACAGGGCTTTGTCGATTAGGCCAAACAGTGAACCCTCCGGCCAGGTGTCGGCCTTCACCTTAAGCGTGCCCTTCTCCGATTTGATCTTGTCGAGGCCGGGAATGGCATGGAGAAGACCTGTCACCAAGCTCGCTGCGCCGCCGGGACGCCCAAGTTGGAGATCGACCGAATAGAAGTGGCGGTAGGCGTATATGAGTGATGCGTTCAGGATGATCCGGAACGGCTGCTGCCTGTTCAGGCGGTGGAGCAGCGTCACCTTCGGATTCTCGTTGTCGCGGATTGCCGTGAGTTCGCGGGACGACAGCCAGTATTTTCGTTTCTCGGCATCCCAGCGGATCCAGACAACGATATCGATGCCGTCAATCCGTAAATCGAAGGCGTATTCATACTTCTTCGGGCCGCCGACGCGCGGGCTGATGTCCGCGCACGCGCTCTCAAGGTCGACCTTGATGGGCTTGCCGTAAGCGTTCAAGAACTGGCCATCGTAGGCGTCTATGTCGACCAGGATGTTGCGCGGTGTAGTGTCGTGCGGCGGATCAATCGCGGTCGCGAACCGATCGAAGAGCGCGGCCGGGCGCGCATTGGCATCGAGTTCATTGTTGAGTTCGCTGCACCATTGAGAGAATTCCTTGAGCGTCGCGACGGGCCCTTCGCCCTCGCGGACGCGTGCGTTAGTGAACCCCAAGCTTCGTCTGACCCGGTCGCTCGGACGCCCCGTCGCGCGCGTGACCACATGGGTCTGCTCGCCTAAGAAAACGCCAGCACGCGCGACGGATGGAGCTTGGAAGGAGCGCCCCCGAAGTGTCAGAGGGCCCAGATCGGTGTTACGCAGCGTGACACCGGTAATCGCCTTACCCTTCTCCGGCAGGAGCGAGCCCAGGGTCCGTGGACCGATACGGGAAGAAAGCCCGTCATGGTCGTCCATCCAAAGGCCGCGCGTGTCGTAGAGGAACAGGCGTTTGCCGCGGTGGGCGTAGGCGGTCACTTCTACGGATGCCGTCTGGAACAACGTCTCGGCCAACAGCGGCGACTGCCGGAGGGAGATGGAGAGGTGGAAGTTGACCGGTGTGCCCGCCAAAGGCCCGGCAGCCATCTCGATGCGATCCTCCTCGTCGAGCGCCAACGTCACGGCCTCTGCGAAATCCTTGAGGTCGAAGCCGTCCGTAGTCTCGAAGATCAGAGCCGAGAGGGGAACACGGATGTCGTCAGCGATCGCGCCGTCCGTCAGATCGCTGCGGCGCCGAAACTGCCCGTCGACATAATCGACCTGCGGCAGCGAGGCGAGAATCTTGTCGACCGTCGACTGATCACGAAGGGGAGGGCGGCCGCCGTTCTCGACGCAATACTCGTCATAGGCGAGGAAGCGATCCCACATCGCCGACACGCCATCGCCATTGCAGCCGAAAACATAGGCTGGCTCCGCCAACGCGCCGGCCGGACCGGGGTGGCGCGTCAGGCGGCCAACCTGCTGGACAAGCTGCCGCTCGTTGGTGAAGTTCGTGAAGACCATCAGCACGCGGCAGGAGGGGTCGTCGATGCCCTCGGTCAGCATGTGCTGATGGATCAGGAATCTCTCGGTGCGCGATGAGAGTTTTTCTGGGACGTCCCCGAGCCTCCATGCGCCCGTGTCGCCCTCATCCGCAAAGGTGGTGTGAATTGCGAGCACGCCGTCGTCGCGTTCCTTGAGCGCATCGGTGAAGGCCGCGAAGAGCGCGTCAACCTCTGACTCCTTGTCCGCGCGGATGATTATCTTATCGGAAGCCGAGATCCGACCGGCGGCCAGAAGCTGATCGCGCAATTCGATAGTAGCTGCCGCAAAAGTGATGGGATCGGGAGGAAGGTCCTGCTCCCGGACCTCAACAGGCCGGATCAGACCCCGATCAGTTGCTTCGCGGAAGGACAAGAAGCTCGTAAAGTTCTGATCGACGCCGAAAATCTTGAGGTCGTTGCGATAAGGTGTGGCGCTGAACAGGACGGTAGGTGCGCCAAGCCCGCGTGCGGCTTTCGCCCATTGAGGCGCCGGTTCGCGGTGCCCCTCGTCGAAGAAGACCGTACCGAAGACGTTCTGTAGCTTGGTGAAATGCTCGTTGCTAGCGTGGATCTGCTGCAAAGCCTGAATGGTGGTGAAGACTGCCACAGGCTCGGGCGCGGCGGCGGCGATGTCGTCGAGCACTTTGTCGACCTGCGAAATCGTCAGGCGCAGCGTCTTTGAGAACTTCCACTCGTCGGGCGCACCTAGCCGATCCCAGAAAGTGGTGGCGAACTGGAGCTCCAGCTGCGTGACCAACGCGGCAGAAGGGCAAATGACGAGGATGGGCTTATCCGCCGCGCGTATGCGGGCGAGCGTCGCCATAATACCGGTCTTACCGGCGCCGGTCGGATGATGGACGAGCGCGGACTTTCCGTTCCAGTCGGCCGCGAAATAAGCCTCAGTGCGTTCGACAGCCTCACGCTGATGTTCCCAGAGATTGAGAGCGTCGATATTCATCGCGGTCAGCCTGCTTCTCTATTAGTTGCCCACCACTCGACGGAGCCCGAGCTCCCGATCATCTACTGTGCGGCAAATCGATCCGGCAAGGTCAGCATTCTAGAGAAATCGCGGAAGTCGGAGGATCGATCCCGCCGGAGCTCCAATGACCTAGGTGACAGGTCAAAGAGGCGGTTGACCCAAGCTACGTTGCATCCCAGAAAATGCCGTCACCTGCATTTAACATGTGCCAAGACCTGCCATCCGACAGACGCGCTGGTCTACCGAGGCCGACCTCGGAGACGAATGCTCAGCCAAACGTCGAGATAGCTACTTTTCAAATCGGCTGTTAAGTTACAGAGATATCATGGGCTGTGGGCGAGGGAGTAGGCGTGATCGACACGAATGTGCTGGCGCCGCTATCTCTAGCTGACTTTCAGAAGGCGATCGCATCCAAACCCAACACTCTTGAGGTTCACCTTGATCTCGTGGAGCGCGATATCGAGGTCGCAGGTTGCAAGGTTCGCATCCACTGCCATACCTTGAAAGTGGATGCCAATGGACGCGTCAGCCCAGTTCGGCTCGCCGAATTTATGCGTTCAGCGGTTATTGACTATGCAATCCCACATGATGCTCGCCAGCGGGCGAAAGAGCGAGACAATCGGGAAGGCGGTTCCGCCGCCACGATTGAACTCTACCATCGCGCATTGGGTACATTTACCGATTTGAAGACGTCCGGCGAGGGGGGCGAGCTCCTCCTTTATCTGCTCGCTGAACGCTTCCTCAACCTGCCGCAGATCCTTTGCAAGATGTCGCTCAAGACAAGCGCGCAGGTGCACTACCATGGCGCAGATGGCGTATACGCCAATGTCGACGTGGACGGTGTGCTGAACCTATACTGGGGGGAGTCGAAGATTCACTCGGATCCAGCCAAGGCGATCCGAGAATGCTTGAGCTCATTGAGGCCATTTCTCGAAGAGGAGGAGGGAGAGGCGGCCAAGCGTGAACGGGACCTCGTGCTGCTGAGCGAGCGAGCAGACCTCGGCAATCCAGACCTCAATGCTTCACTGCGTCGGTTCTTCGACCAGTCTGATCCGCTCGTTAAGCGGAAGCGATATCGCGCGGTCGCCCTGGTTGGCTTCGACAGCAAGGTCTATCCAGCCGCTGGCGGGAAGTGTGGCGCGAATGACATCGTCGACGCGTCGAAGACGGGACTAAAAAATTGGTCGAAGAACGTCGAGAATCGCCTGATCCTAGAGGAACTGACCGATTGCCAAATCGAGTTCCTCTGCCTCCCACTTCCTGACGCCGAAGCGTTTCGTTTGGCTGTGCTCGGTTCCCTTGGGTTGGTAAAATGACCGAGGATGAGCTGATCGATTGGCTACTCGCTGAGGGCGTGGCGGACGATCTCGCATTACTGTCGAGGGTCAATGCGCTACAGGAACTTGAGAACGTCGAGCCGGCCGAAGCCATTGGGAAGGCCCTGAACGCGGTCGATTGGAACCGGCTGTTGCTCGCGGGCAGCATCCTGGCGCGCTCAGAGGCTCGATCACCGCGCGAAGCGGCACTCCTGATCGCTACTTCGTCGATGACGTTGGCCCCACGCGGACCGATTCGCGACGCTGCCGCGCTGCTGTTCGAGCAGCTTTCAAACAAGTTGGCAGTCGCGCTCGCGCAGAGGAGGGAGGAGATCAGCTTGGGTATCGACGCTCGTCTGGGCGTCGGCGCGCGGCTGGAGCTGACGCGTAACCGCTTGATGAACTCCGTGGTGCTTGAGGCCGATGGCGGACTCTTGGAGGTGAACGCCTTCCAGAGGTCCTTTTGGACGGGCGCGCAGGACGACAGCAGCTGGATGTCCGCGTCGGCGCCGACCGCATGCGGGAAGACATATCTGGTGCTCCGGTGGCTGCTTGATCAGATAGGGGCGAAGCGCGCCCGAATGGTGGTATACCTCGCTCCAACCCGCGCGCTCGTGAGCGAAACCGAGACGAACCTTAAGGACATGCTGGCAACCGCATATGTCGGCGCCGATCAAATCCGGGTTAGCGCGCTTCCCCTGACGGAAGAATACTTGGCGATGCGGAGCGGCGGACCTCCGCTGGTCGCCGTATTCACGCAGGAGCGACTACATCTTTTCGCCAACGCACTCTTTGATGAAATGGAGGTCGACCTGCTGATCGTCGACGAGGCTCACAAGATTGGCGATACGAAGCGCGGCGTGATTCTGCAGGACGCAATCGAGCGGGTGACGCGGGCAAGCCCCAAGGTTCGGGCGGTCTTCATCAGTCCGGCGACGCACAACCCTCACACCCTGCTGGACGACGCGCCGCCCTCCGCCAATCGGAGGGTGGTCGACAGCGACGCGCCGACGGTGCTCCAAAACGTGCTTTTCGCGCAGCAGGTAAGGCGACAGACCACCAAGTACGAGCTCGCTGTCCGGCGCAGTGATAAACCTGAGAACGTTGGCATCCTCAACCTGGCGGACCGTCCGGTCGGGCTCCGGAAGAGGATAGCGTTCATAGCCGAGGCCCTCACGGGTCACCGTTCGGGTACCTTGATATACGCCAACGGTGCCGACGAGGCAGAAAAAATCGCGTTCCTTCTGAACCAAGGGGCGGTTCGTGGCGAAGTCGATCCTGAACTGGCGGCCCTTGCGGATCTCTCACGGAAGGGAGTTCACCCAGGCTATCTCCTCGCGCCCCTCGTCGAGCGGGGTGTCGCATTTCACTACGGCAACATGCCATCGCTACTGCGATTGGAGATCGAGCGGCTCTTCAAGTCCGGCAAAATCCGCTTCCTGGTATGTACGTCGACCCTCATCGAGGGCGTCAATCTCTCATGTCGGATGATCGTGCTTCGCGGTCCGAGAAAGGGGAGCGGCAACCACATGCTGGCGCACGACTTCTGGAACCTGGCCGGTCGAGCAGGCCGATGGGGTGACGAGTTCCAAGGCAAAATTGTCTGTATCGATCCTCACGACGAAGATGCGTGGCCACACGGTGTCCCCAAGCGCGCGCGTTACGAGATCAAGCGTGAAACGGACCTCGTTATGGAGGGTCCCGAGGAACTGCTTGGCTTTCTGAACGGGCGCGCAGGCATGTCGATGGACGAAGTCGGCCGCGACTCCAAACTCGAACAGGTCTCGTCCTATCTAATCTCGACATTTCTGCGAGCAGGTTCTGTCGCTGACGCCGCATTTGCGAAGCGTCACGATCCGAGCTTCCTCGTGGAATTGGACAAGGCGCTCGCCGAGCTATGCAAGGCCAGTCGCCTACCTCCGACGCTGGTCGCACGGCATCCGGGCGTGAGCGCCATCGCGATGCAGTCCCTCTTAGAGTTCTTCGGTCGGCATTCAGGCGAACCCGAGGATCTCGTCCCGGCTGCCACCGAGGACGACGAGGCGGTGGCTTCCATGATGTTCGTGATGCAGGCGATCAACAATCACCTCTATCCGGCGTTCAAGCCTGATGAACTGATCTACGGCCATGCGCTGACCGTTCAGCGCTGGCTCCGCGGCTGGTCACTCGCCCGCATGATAAAGACGCGCATTGAGAATCTTCAAAGGAATGGGAAGGCTGTCAACATCCCGAAGGTCTGCCGCAAAACCATGGAGATGGTCGAGCAGACCGCGCGGTTTGCCGCACCGAAGTACATCGCCGCCTACGTGGATGTTCTGCGGGTGCACCTAGAGGACATTGGACGTACCGACCTTCTTCGCGATCGCTTCGACATCGGGCTGGCTCTTGAGTTCGGTATCTCAACTAAGACACTGCTCTCTTTAATGGAATTGGGCCTTTCCAGGATGAGCGCCGTCGCGCTATACGAGGTGATCGCGAGGGACGACCTTGACCCGGAGGCTTGCCGCGATTGGATGCGTTATAACGCTAACGCATTGGAAAGCGCGGGAGTGCCCCTTATCATCGTGCGGGAGCTGCGTGAAAGGCTGTTGGGCGAGCCGCTGCCACCAACTGTTTAATCGGGCGTCCTGCAGCCAGCCAGTGAATTGATCTATGACCGCGCGCCGCTACTGTAGACGCGACCAAGGAGCAGGTAGTTTTCTTCCACAAGGAGACCCGCATGGGGAAGGCACGGAGAGTTTCGCTCGCTACGCGATCGTTTGATAAAGCCGGAGACGCGACGGCGTTCTTCGCAGCTATGCTGAACCGGTACGGTATCGGTGATCGCGTTAGCGCCGAAGACGCACTCGATCTATCTGCGTTACTAGATCGACACGATGAGGTTGAGGAAAAGGCCGGAACTGGCATAGCGGGTTTTGAGGTCAACACGCCCCCCGAAGACGTGCCACAATTTTCAAAGAAATGTTTTTGGGTAATTCGAAGCGATGGGACGAAAATCGATTTTTCGATCGGCCACTGCCTCAAGCCGCGACCATACGATTGAACCGCCGGCGAGGCATAATGAATCCGCAAACCGTCAGCGGTTGTCGCACTGAGCCGCCGGTGAGCGATGCGCGATACGTCCCTTCGTTCGAAAAAGACCATTCAGTGAACTTCCTTAGCGCTGTCCGCTTTATCTGTGCGACCCGCCAAGAACCTGCGTGGCAGCAACCGACAAACCGCAGTCGCTCCCGGGTCAGTTTGTGAATGACTGCTACTGCTTGAAGCTGCCGCTAGATCCAGCGCACTGTGCCTGAGTCGCTGATGACACCACCGGCCACACACACAGCCCCAGACCGACTGGCGGATGCTTAGAATGGAACCTCACCGTTCGTAGGCAATTCTGCCGATGGGCTTAGCGCAGCGTGGATCTCCTCCAACCGCGCCAAAAGTTCATCGAAGGTCAGAAGGGTGACCCCGACCAACGCATTGCGGAGGAGCTCCAAAGACTTCCGCCGAGCCCGATCACTCGGCGTCACCCCAGCAACGATGATGCATCGCGTGCCATAGTCGTGAATGTCATATTGCTCGCTCTGCTCTTTCAGGTTGGGCAACTCGCGCTGGAGGGTCATCCGCTGATCGAGAACCTGGGCGACTGTCCCACTGAGCTCAGTCGAGGCAGCGAAGACGTCGTCACCGCGATAGGGTGACCCGCCCAATAAGTCGGTCGTGGGTTTCTTGATCTCAACGATCGCAAGGTTGCCGGTCGAGGCCGATGCGCAAAGAAAGTCGGTTACCTTGCCGCCGCGGCCGCTGAGCCGCTTGCCACCAGCATAAGCTTGCCCCTGCACGACCATCGCCGGCACCGCGAATGCGAGGCTCAAGATGAAGGGATTTTGCATCAGGAAAGCCTGCCACCGGCTCTCTGGCAGGCCCTTCACCAGCATTTCTCGGAAACGGTCAATAAGCTGTTGAAGGGTGACCTGCTCGATTTCGCCCTTTAGCGAAAGAAGCGCGTCGGCGTCCGACCGGGCCAACGCTTTGAGATTGGATCGCACCAATCCGACCGCCGCACGCCTGTCTCGCTTCGAGAGCACCACTCGATCCCGACCGCCACTGGTGGCATCAGCCAACGCGTCCGCCCGGAGCGTCTTTTTCAAACGCGGAAACACCTGCGGGTTCGCTGCATGGACCAGCATGTGATAGGCGTAGTGGTCCTTATCCCGCTTGGCGTCCCGCTGATAGCGGGCGCTGATCCGATTGATTTCTTTCCGGATCTCATGAAAGCGCCGGACGCCTAGGATGAAAAACGGCGGGTCGAGCGTAGCTTCCTCGCCGGCATGCACGATCATCAGCGTGATCTTGTCCTGCCCCGCGAATGCTTCGGGGATGGCCCGATACTCCCAGAGCAGCCCAAGGCCGAAGCGGAAGTCCTTCGCGAATCCATCGGGCAGCCCCTCAAGGATTGCCTCTACATCCTCGACGGATTGGGGCAGCTCATAGGGCCGGTCGACTCTGCGGCTGACCGTAATGGATTCGAGATGGCCGTACTTGGGGGTAAGATAGTCGTCTCGACCCCGCCGAACATTCAGCGGGAAGATCCGCAAGGAGCTGGGCGTTACGTTCAGAAGACGCTCTATGGGATACGATCCTGACCGCTGGTCAGGCGGTGTGTCGGTGAAAAAGACGTCTATGCTGAAACCGTTGTCCTCCTCCGCTGGCTCAATCTGGAGGAACGGGCCCCCATCCGCACGTTCGCGCTGGTTGAAGACGGATGGTCGGACAGATGGCATCGACTAGCCGCCTCCCCCGACCAGGCCCTCAATGCAGGCGTTCACGATCGCCCGCACCAGCACCTTGTCGGTATCGCCGTATTTCAGTTGGCGCAGGGCGTAGCTGTAGGCGACCGCCAGAACCTCCTGCGGTGACGCGGCAACGCCTTGCGCCCACGCACGACACGATCTGATGAAAGGCTCGTAGGCCGCGCCGGCGCAGTAGGCATCGATGTCGGTCCACTGGCCCGCCTGCGCCTCAGTTGGCCATCCTCCGCGATCCGGCGCGTCCTTATGGAAGATCGTGCTGAGTTCCAGCGCAATCGGGTCCAGCGACGCGAATGCCCCTCCGGCGTCCGGGTAGTCGATGACCATTGGCCGCCCGCTATCATCGAACAGGACGTTGCCGCAGTGCATATCGCAGTGCTGAACACACTGCGCGACGTCGATCTCCACATTCTCGACGGCGGCCTGGTCGATGCCCGCGAGATGATGATTGTGCACTTGCAAGGCGACGTCGCCGATCAGGGCCCGCCGAACCGCCGATACGCGGACCCGTTCAACCTTGCGCGCGCCATGCCAGGTGGCCTGATCCTGCCGAAGACGTTCAGCGGCCTCAGCGGCGGCACCCGGGTTGGCCGTCAGCTCATCGAACAGCGATCGGACCTCGGCGCCGACGACCTGATAGAAGATGCCTGCGAAGCCGGCTGCGCCGTGGCTGAACTCGGCCGTCACCGGAGGGAAGGCGCCGTTGGCGAGTTTCACTATCTCCGTTCGATATTTCTCCCGCTCGGCCGCGATGTCCTCAAAATTTCCTATCCTGGCCACGGACATGATGATGACTGCGCCGGCGGCGTTGAGCACCGAAACGCGAAAGACCCGCGCGCCCGACAGACCGCCCTGCAAGACCCGAACTTCGACATGCGCACCTTGATGTCGCCGGCCGAATAGTTTGAGGAGGCGGACCTCTTCGGCCCGCAGATTGGCCGAAGTGCCCACCTGCACCAGATGGATGCCATCGGTCTGCTCGACCTCGCCACGAAACTCACGGACGTCCGCGACGCAGGCCGTCATCTTGTCCTTCCAGAACACCTGATAGAGCGCGTCTTCCCTACCACAGGAATGAATGTCCCCACGCTTGCCATGCGCGTTGAGGACTTCAGTGGGGAAATCGGCGTCGACAGTGCCCGTTAGAAACCAGACGGATGTGCCGGGTTGTTGCTCCACGATAGCCTGAAAGACGGCCCAGCCATGATCTTGATGGTCGTCGAGGAAGTCGTCTTCTGTCGGGATGCGGCGGTCGAGAATGACGACGTCAAAGTGCTCGTCGCCGAGCGCTGCCAGCGCACCGGCTTTACTGCGCTTCCAGCTTAGTTCGCAGCCGTCGATCGCTCGGATCGCCTTCTCGATCACCTCTGCGAAGTCGATCTTGTCCTCGACGAGCAGGATGCGCATCAGGCTATCGCCTTCGGCCAGCGCATCTCAAACCTTACTCCGCGCTCGCCGGGTATGAGGCGAACGCTTCCGCCGAGCGACGTCATCGCCTGCTGGGCCGTCGCCAGCCCCATGCCAAGATGGCCAGCCTTGGTGGTAGATCCGATCTCGAACGCACGTGAGAGGCTGCCTCTGAACCCAACGCCGGCATCGACGATCGCGACCCAGACGTCGATGTCGGTCGCGCCCCAATTGACCGTAATCTTGGGGTAACGCTCATCTTCGACCGGCAAGGCAAGGGTCGAATCGATGGCGTTGCGAAGCCCGTTCACGAAGGCCAGGCAAACTAGGCCCTTGTCACCTTCGACCACCGTCTCCTGTGGCCCGGCACGAAGGACACCGACCGGTTTTTGACCCACCTCCTCAGCGATCCACGCGAAAATGCATTGGTCGAGCGCAAAGTCTTCGAGCTTAGGCGCGCTGGCGGCCTGACGCAGACGCGCGAGACCGGCGACTAGGGCTTCCATCCTTTCAAGGCCCCGCTTGGTGTCCGACCCCTCAAAGTTTGCCATCTCCGATTCGGCCGATAGGCGAAGCGCGCCAAGGATCGGCTCTATCTCGTGGATGATCTGTTTGGCAGTGGTCTCCAACGCATCCGAATAGATTTGGGCGGTCTGATCGGCAGACAGCTCGACACGCTCAGGCCCGGGCGTAACGCTGTCCGTCGGTCGGGCCCGCTGGAGCGCCCGTCTCAATGAATTGCTCACCCAGGCCACAGTTTCAACGGCTAGGGCGCCTTCAATCAACCCGATCTGCTTGGCGTCGGCATGCTCGGCCAGGTAGCGCGCTGCATCAAGCCGCTCGCGTGGATCCGTAGACCCCAGCTTGCGCGCCAGCTCATTACTCACTGCCGCTCTCGGCGTAGAACGCGGCCCGTCGCTGGAACGCTTCTCGGCCGCCCTCCATGATATTCGTGATCGAGTTCACCACGGCAACATCGTCAAGCGCGCCTGCCACTTGAACGAAGCACCGATCACCATCGGACTCAAGGTGCGCGACGAAGTCGGCGCTGCCGAGAACCGGAATGTTCGGATTGTGCGTAGCGATGATCGTCTGCGCCGAGCCGCCCCGTGTGCGGATGGCCTTGACCAATGTCCCGACGACAAAAGCGTTGTCGAGATGATCCTCGGGCTGGTCGAGGACAATAATGCGCTCATTGTGTCGCAGGATGATCGGCAATACCGCCGTGCAGCGCTGCCCCATTGACAAGAAATCTGTGCTCTTGAAGCTGGTGCCGTCGAGCAGCTCAATGACCACCTAATCGCCGACCTCGGTGACCAGAAGTTCAGCGCCGGCATCGCCGCGCAGCCCCTCGGCGAGCCGCAAAGCCCGCTCCTCGGTGATCTCAAGAGCTCTGCTGATGACCGAGACTTCACCCCGTTCGGCGAGGACCGCAATTTCTTGCGGACTGAACGTATCGGCGATGCGGTCGGCCAGCTCGCGATACCGCAGGCCGCTGCCGCGTAGCGCGGCATTCAAGACACTCACGTAGGCGCGGTAGTCGGCGAGCGGCTTCACAGTGACGCGGATCAACGGCGCCAGCCCCGCAGTCAGGCGGGCGGCGGTCTGCTCGCGACCTGCCGTCAACGCGACATTGTGAGCGTGCATCTCATCGAGTGCTGTTTGTCGCTGCACGTGCAGCCGATCGATACGGCCCAGCCTTTCCGCTCGTAGGTCGGCCAGCGCGCTGAACGCGGCGATTTCTTGGCTAAGGTCTGCAATCTGGCGGTCGAGAACGCTCCCGCCCTTTTGCTGCTCCTCGATCTTCTGGCGAACCTCGCGGCCCCTGGCCTCAAGCGCGGACTTCTCCTCGCTAGACTTCCGGCGAAGCACCTCCAGATCCTCAATGACTGAACGATATTCCGCGATGATGGCGGTCAGACGCTCATGCGCCGTTTCTAGGCGCTTTCGATGTGGCTGAAGCTGATCAGGCGTCATCGCTTGGGCTGGCCACGACTCGATGGAGGGCTGGCGGCCCGCGACGAGGTCGAGATCGTCCGTCCATTCGCTCAGGTCGTCGGCCGACCGGCCGAATGATCCGGCCCGGACAGTGGCCGCGCTCGTAAGAGGGGTCAGTTCATCAAGCTGCTTGCGCAAGCCGTCCAGCTCAGCGCTTCGGGCGCGTTGAGCGGCGCCTTGCTTCTGGAGGTCGCTAAGGCGCTCCTGCAATTTTGGCAGCGCCAGTAACTTTTCACCGATGTCCGCCACCTCAACCAAAAGAGTCCGGATTTCGGTCGAAGCGGATTTGATCCGCGCATGCAGCGGCCCGCGCTTGGCCGAAGCCGCGCCGCGCTCAGCGATAAAGCCGTCGACCAAGCGCATGCGCGATTGGGATCGCGCACCGATCTGCTCGACCTCTTTCTGCGAGAACACGAATGGCGGCGAGATTTCCATCGGACAGTTGTCGTCGGCATCGGTAGCGATCCGGGACACCTCAATCCGATCGCTTCCGTTTGTAAGGGTGATCACGACCTTGCCGTCGCCCAGCACCCCCAGCGCGTGCTCAAGCGCTTCTTTGCCGATGGCATCCGAGGACGAGGGAGCGCCCAAGCAGAAGCGGATCAACTCGATTACGGAGCTTTTGCCGGTGCCGCGACCGCCGATCAGGACGTTCAGGCCAGGACTAAGGCTTTGCCGGAATCCATCGAGCGATCCCCCCTCTATTTTGATGGACTCGATCCACACTCCCGAACGCCTTCCCCGTTTTAACGAACCTACCCCGGTGTAGCGTCCTTATGCACGTCCCGGAAGCTCCTGTTGCTACAGCGCGGTGAAACCGAGGATCGCCACAAGGGGTAGCCGACGTAAAGAAGGGCTCTCGGCATTGTCAACAAACATCGACTTTATGAATTTGTTTGAGTTAGTAAATACTTCCGAGCGGCGTCTGTCGAGATAGCAAGTTGATCACCCAAATGAGCTTAGGTGAGTGCGCGAAGCTGACTTACTGGTTCATTACCCAGAGAACCCGCTATTCCGTTCCGTAACCCTGAAAAGAGCCGTTCCAGATTGTCAATGAGGCCAAACCTGCGGGAAGGTTCCTAAGCAGATCCTGGTATGACTGGTGCCAGTCAAAGCGGACGTTCCCAATCGCCGCGCGAAACGGCAAGAATGTCCCAATCTCAGCGCTCAACCGGTTGCTCCGGCGGCGGCTTTACGTGACGATCTACCGAGATGAACATATGTCTGAAGTTGGGGATCGCGAAAGCGCCGCTGAATGTCGCATTGTGTGAAGGAAATCGGGCACCGGCAGGTGTACGATATCCTCCAAAGCAGATGGGGTGGTTGCCGCCCTCCCCAGACGGCGTCGCAATGTGCCAAGTTAGTGGTGTTGAGGCCACTGAGCGGAAAGGACGGCAACCGTGACAATGGATACGATGATTGGCGTGGATTTGGCAAAATCTGTCTTTCAGGTGCACGGCGCATCGATGACAGGACAGCTTAAGTTTCGAAAGAAGCTGTCGCGGCAGAGTTTTGCCGATTTCATGACCAAACAACCCCCCGCCGTAGTTGTCATGGAAGCGTGCGGCAGCGCGCATTACTGGGCACGCGAGATGAGCAGGCTCGGCCATGAGGTAAAGTTGATTGCTCCGCATTACGTGAAGCCGTTCGTCAAGCGGCAGAAGAACGACGCGGCGGATGCCGAAGCCATTGTGATCGCTGCACAGCGGCCGGAAATGCGTTTCGTCGAGGCCAAGTGTACTGAACAGCAAAGTCGTGCCATTCTGTTTCGCGGTCGAGAGCGGCTGGTTCACCAGCGCACGGAGCTGGTGAATGCTCTTCGGGCGTGCCTCTACGAATTTGGCCATGTCGTTCCGCAAGGCATTCACCAGCTCGGCAGGATCAAAGACATCCTGAATGAACCGAACAGCGACCTGCCCGAACTGATGCGCGAAGAGTGCGGTGATCTGATGAAGCAGATCGCCGAGAAGACGGTCCGCATCGATACCCGGACGGCGAAGATCAAGGCGCTCGCAGCTGAAGCTGATACCGCGCGGCGCTTACAGACGATACCCGGGGTTGGTCCGTTGACTGCCTTGGCTGTCGAAGCTTTTGCTCCGCCGATGGAGAGCTTCCGCTGCGGCCGTGACTTTGCCGCCTGGCTTGGCCTCGTCCCGCGCCAATTCTCCTCAGGCGGCGAGGAACGGCTCGGTCGGGTATCAAAAGCGGGGCAGAGCGATATCCGAAGACTTCTGATTATCGGAGCAATGTCGCGCCTGAATTGGCTCGGCCGGAAATCGATCCCGGAAAGCTCGTGGCTGGCGCGCATCTCGGCGCGAAAACCAAGGATGCTCGTCGCGATCGCGCTTGCCAATAAGATGGCGCGGACGATCTGGGCTCTACTGACAAAGAACGAGGATTATCGAGATTCGGCGCAGGTAGCAGCATGATCGACATGCAGTTGCTACCTGACGTCGGATAAAGGGGGTGTGAGAAGGCGACGACCCGAATGGGCACAATGATCGAACAGATCTGGGTTAGGAAAACCAGCCGGCTTCCGTGAGCCTTAGAGCTCGAAAAGCAGATTTGGACCTGATCCGCAGATCACCATACTGGCCCGCGGCTTTTGAAAATGCCGCATGTAAAGGCCTGACAGAAGACCGCACTCGATCGCACGCACATTCGATCAAAACCTCTTGCACACTGGGCGGCAACCACAGAAGAAGGAAGCCGCGGGCCACGGATGCTGACCTATGGGTTTTTCGGTTTTCGGGTGCTGGACCGCCGGGCAGGACAGCCCGCGGCAAAGGTCCTGGTCGGTGCGGTGCTGACCGTCGGATGTGCCCTTGGAGGCTGATATCGAGCCTTGCCGTGCGGCCGCTCACGAAGTGCCTGCTAGCTAGCGCAGCCTCGTTGCGGGCGACTAACGCAGGCTCGCCTTCGGCATCGGCGCACGTGCTCTCCTCATGGATGTCGTATTTCCCTGGCTAGCCACGGCGACGGGAACGATCCTCATCCTGCTCGTCGCTTTCTGCCTCGTCGCTGCGGCCTGGCGGAGAATGGAAGCAGGCGCCCCACCGCTACGGCCGGACATCAAGCGCTGCCGTTAGCCCTGCTCATCGGTGTGAACGGCTTTCTTGATGCTGGTCGCGCTAGCGGCGCTTGTCGACATCTGGACAGCTCTTTCTCGAAGCGGAACGGCGCGAAGAGCGGCAGAAGGGCGCTGTACGCGTTGAGTGGTCGTTCGCCTGACCGCCGTCGCGCTTTGCATTAGGCGGTCAGGGGTGCACTAGCCATCGGGCAATCCCGACCTCGAACATGAGATACCGACATGACTCGATCGACCGATCTGCGCGCCGAAGCCAATACTGGCCCGACGGAACAGGGGCATCACCTCGAAGCTGGCCTGCTCAAGCTGACGCTGGGCGCGATCGGGATCGTGTTCGGCGACATCGGGACGTCGCCGCTCTATGCGTTCCGGGAGACGTTTGCCGGGCACCATACGCTGCCAGTTGATCGGCCCCACGTCTACGGCGTGCTGTCGCTGATATTCTGGTCGATGATGATCGTCGTCACGCTCAAATATGTGACGATACTGATGCGCGCGGACAATCACGGCGAGGGCGGAAGCCTCGCCCTTCTCGCGCTGATTACCGACAAGCTGGGCGGCTCGCGGTTCACAACCGGGCTCGTCATGCTTGGCGTGTTCGCCTGTGCGCTGTTCTACGGCGACAGCATGATCACGCCGGCGATCTCCGTGCTTTCGGCAACGGAGGGGCTTGCCGTTGTGCATGCCAGCCTGCAACCGCTGGTCATTCCGATTGCGGTGGCGATCCTGATCGGGTTGTTCTCGATCCAGCGCTTCGGCACCGGTGCGGTGGGGACACTGTTCGGGCCGGTGGTCAGCGTTTATTTCATTACTTTGGCGGTGCTGGGGTCGATCAGTATCTCGCGCGACCCGGCTGTCCTGTTCGCGCTCAACCCGCTCTACGCTGTCCAATTTTTTGGCATGGACGTCCTCCGTGCGTTCTTGGCGCTCGGATCGGTGGTTTTGGCCGTCACCGGTGCGGAGGCGCTCTACGCCGACATGGGACACTTCGGGCGGATGCCGATCAAGGTCGGCTGGATCTATCTCGTCCTCCCCGCACTGATGCTGAACTATCTCGGGCAGGGCGCGCTGCTCATCGCGCGGCCAGAGGCGATCACCAGCCCGTTCTTCATGCTGGCACCCGACTGGTTCCGCCTGCCATTGGTAATCTTGGCGACCTTCGCCACCATCATCGCATCGCAAGCTGTCATTTCTGGGGCTTTTTCCGTGACACAACAGGCGATGCACCTCGGCTTCATCCCCCGGCTCAAGATCGTCCATACATCGGCATCGGCGGTCGGTCAGATTTACATCCCGGTCATCAACTGGGTGCTGATGGCCATGGTGATCCTGCTCGTGCTTATGTTCCGCACCTCCAGCAACCTGGCGTCCGCGTACGGGATCGCCGTCACCGGCGCGATGTTGATAGACACCTGCCTGCTAGGCGTGGTGCTGTTCCGGCTGTGGGCTTGGAACCGGTTCGCCGCCGTCGCCGTGCTGGCGGTGTTGTTCCTGGTCGATGGCGCTTACTTTACCGCCAACCTCACCAAGGTGCCCGACGGCGGTTGGTTCCCGCTGCTGATCGGCGGAATCGCGTTCACGCTGCTGACGACCTGGGGCACGGGCCGCAGGCTGGTGGCCGAGCGGACGCGCGCACCTGACGACATCGAGACCTTCATTGCCAAAGCCACCCCCGCATGCGGACGGGTGCTTGGCACGGCGGTGTTTATGAGTGCGGCGGCCGAAGGCGTACCGCACGCGCTTCGCTATAATATTCGGCACAACAAGGTGCTGCACGAGCATAACATAATCGTTACCGTTCAATTCGAGCGTGTGCCCTTCGTCGACGCCGCGACGCACGCCGACATTGTCGATCTAGGCGCCGGGTTCAGCCGGATCGTGCTGCGCTATGGATTCATGCAGAAGGCGGATGTGCCTGAAAGCCTGAGCCGGGCCGAGCATCGCGGCAAGGGCCTCGACCTCGACGATGTTAGCTTCTTTCTCGGTCGGCAGACGATCGTTCCCACGGCGCTGCCCGGCATGGCGCTGTGGCGCGAGCGCCTGTTCGCGCTGATGGTCCGCAGCGCGGAAACGCCGATGGAGTTCCTCAAGCTGCCGACTGGCCGGGTCATCGAGCTGGGCAGTCAGGTTGAAATCTAGTCGCCGGAACCGCTCACAGGTTCATCTCGAGAGGGTGCGATCCTCCGATCACCCGCCAGCTAGAGCCTTGAACTCAATTGCCTCATGAGCACAGAAGATGCGTACCGCGTTCGCCTGTTCGGTGGAGAGCTCGCGGATGCGCCGCTGGTTGGCGATGCGTGCGGCTCGGTCGACCTGCATCAGATCCTGATCGGCCCGCATGCCCGGCGGGCACTCGCGGGTGCGCGTGCGGTTCGAATCTCCTGAGCTTCTGCATCATAAGCACGATCCTAATCGTCGTTTCGTGGTGCCATGTCATCGTCCACAGCGCGTCCAGCGCAACCGACAGGCAATCAATGTGAATGAAAGGTCAAAGTTTGCGAGAGGCCAATCGTCGCTGAACGGACGAAAGTGGGTCTCTTCGCAGGACCGCCTATCGTGAGGCGGTCCGCTGCGTAGACACGCGCCAGAGCGTTCCACCCGCATCGTCGACGACGAGCAGGCTTCCGTCCTTGGCGACCGCGATGCCGCGCGGGCGTCCGTTGACCTCGTCCTCACTGGCGATGAACCCCGTCATGAAGGGCTGCAAGGCACCCGATGGTTTGCCACCTTCGAACGGCACGAAGGCCACGTCATATCCTGCCAGCTTCGACCGGTTCCACGATCCGTGCCGTGCCACAAAGGCACCGGCGCGGTATGGCCCGGGGAAGTTAGTAGCTTCGCCGAACCCGATGCCGAGCGCAGCGACGTGTGCGCCCACGGCATAATCAGGGATCACGGCTTTTGCCACCAAGTCGGGACGCTGGCCCTTCAGGCGAGGATCCTCGTGGTTACCGTAGTAGCTGTATGGCCAGCCGTAGAAGCCACCTGCCCGCACCGACGTGATGTAGTCGGGCACAAGTTCATCGCCCAGCTCGTCGCGCTCGTTGACGGCGGTCCACAATGCGCCGGTCTGCGGATTGATCGCCATCCCGACTGGGTTACGCAGGCCCGACGCTAAGACGGTCTCGCGACCCGTGGGCAGGTCCAGACGCAAAATGTTGGCGCGTCGCCGCTCCTGCGCCATACCATGCTCGCCGGCGTTGCTTCCTGAGCCCACGGCCACAAACAGGGTCTTGCCATCGGCGCTGGGGAGGATGTTGCGGGTCCAATGATTGTTGTACCCGCCCGGCTCGAACGAGGTGATCCGGGTCTTTGGCGTATTGGCCGGGAGTCTGGTGGTGCCCAGCTTATAAGTGACCCAGTGGACCCCGTCGGTATCCGCTATGTAGAGCCGCTCTCCAATCAGAGCCATGCCGTAAGGCTGGCGCAATCCACTGAGCAGGATTGACCGGGTCTCGGCGACACCGTCGCCATCGGCATCGCGCAGCAGCATGATCCGATTGGCGCCTTTGTCGCGGTACTGCGGGTCGTCATATTTCCGCTCGGTCTTGGCCTCGGCCGCGAGAACGTCGCCGTTCGGAAGCACCAGCACGTTGCGCGGGGAGTCCAGCCCGGTGGCGAAACGGGTGACGACAAAGCCACTAGGAACGCGGGGCAGTCTATCTGCTGGGAAGGGCTTCACCGCAGGGTTATGCGAGGTGGATTGTGTCGCATAGGGCGCGGCCAACTGCGGGGCTGGGCCAGACGTTTGCCCCACAGGCGACTGCGCCAGCGCGGGAGATGCTGCGACGACGACCGCGATCGTCAGAACCAATTGTTTCATGTAGTGCAACCCCGTCGCGCCAGCGTCGAAGAACCCGAGAACCTGGCTATTACACGAACAACAGATGGGAACGCACTAGGCTCCGCTTGGCGAACGGTTCAAGCTACGTCCACTACATCTGCACTTGCGCCAAACCACATCACGTCGTCCGGGACGGACGTGCTCGCGGAGAACAGCCTCCGCAGTCCCATCGCCTCGTAGAAGCCGATCGCTGGAGTGTTCCTTGGATCAACGCCAAGATGAAATCCCGTCGATCCCAGCGCTCGGGAGCGCGCATGCCAGGCACTCAACAGCCTGCGACCATAACCCTGGCCTTTGAGGCGGGGAAGGAGGTTAACATGCAGATGGGAAGGGTAGGCACCTACTAGCCAGTCAGGTGAACTGGGCGGATGATGGATCATCTGCATCATGCCAGAATCTCCAGCCGATCGGCAATGTGAGCTACCGACGGATGCCAACGGATAGCGCTGCCGCAACGCTGGCCACCACTGTAGATCCAGCAGATGCTCAAATGCACGGGTGTGCAGTGCGCCAACACAGTATCCGGCAACTCCTTGCTCATCTTCGACTATCAACGCGAGCTCGGGTTCGAAGATGGCGTAAGGAGCAGCGTAGACATGCCCGAGCAGGTCTGGGTCGCGGAACTGGCGAGAGGCGTCGAAGCCTCTGTCGCCCGTTGAGAGGGCGACGGCGTACAGCATATCTAGGTCGGTCGACGCATAATCACGGATCATCGGCATGTGATGTGCGTAGCAGGTGTCTCGGACTTTTCGGAAGCAGCCCTCAAATGTCGATGCCAAACCTCGAGGAAAGCCGAGTATCCATATGAACTCGTTGGATGCAACCGCAGCATCGACATGAACAAGCGGCCAGAGTTGGGGAGAGGCCGGTCGGTTTCCGGCCGAAAGTGGGTCAACTTGGCTGCCGGACCAATCGGAGACATGCCTCAACGTGAATTCGTTCGTGCACGGGGGCAGGGAGCACGAACGCATCTGCTACAGCAATTTAGCCGTCCCGAGTTTCGCAACACCGCGAGCGTAAAGCTTCTGGCGGCGTGGAAGTTGGGTGCTGAGACGGCTACCCGGAAGTAATGCATTCCGGCGTAACGTCAAAATCTCTCGACCCCTGCTTCGGACTTTTACGACATCAAAAGTGCCGAAATTCTGGGGCTCTCAGTAGGTCCAGCGGCTAATAAGCCGGTCAGGCAGGTGAGATTTGAGAAGAAGTGGTGCCGCTTACAGGACTCGAACCTGTGACCCCCGCATTACGAATGCGATGCTCTACCAACTGAGCTAAAGCGGCATCTGGTGACCGGCGATGTGCATCGTCGATCGTGAGGGCGGGCGCTTATCAGCTGGAATTGCGCATGGCAAGCCGGTGTTCGTGCGGAAGCATGCGGATCCACGATTTTACGCGGCGTTTACCAAGGGGCGTGCACAGACGGACCAGAGCAGGGATTCGGGCGGCGAATCCCGTATAGGGTCGGTTGCGCATGGATAATGTTCGCGGGGTCGAGGGCGACCGGGGCGGGGCGGCGGAGATCGACGTGCGCGATGGCGATGTCGATGGTCCGCGGCTGGATATCGGCACGGACGAGCGGCGCATGCACGTCCGTGCGTACAACCATTGGGTGTCGTTGCTTCGCGGGCGAGCCTATCCGGCGATCGCCAACCTCGATCCGGCCAACATCGCCGATTTCGGTCCGCACAGCGTGCTGCTCGATTTCTCCAACGGTGTCGAAAATCCGGCGATCCCGTTCGTCGGCCGGGCGCTTCGCGAGGAATGCTCGATCGACAGCACCATCACCCACATCTCGCAGGTGCCGAGTCGCTCCTTGCTGTCGCGGCTGACCGACCATTATCTCCAGATCATCGCCAACCGCGCGCCGATCGGGTTCGAGGCCGAGTTCGTCAACGCGCGCGGGCACAATACGCTGTATCGTGGCATCCTGATGCCGTTCTCCTCGCACGAGGATTCGATCGACTTCATCTACGGTGTCATCAACTGGAAGGAGCTGGTCGACGACGCGACGCAGGCCAGCCTCAACGCGGAACTGGCGGCGGCGGTGCGGAGCGGCCCGTCGGCGGCAGCGGCTGCGATCGCCTGGGCCGATGGTCCCAGCGATGCCGCTTTGCCGGGTGACGAGATCGAGGCTGCGGATGACGCTGCGGACGATGTGACGTTGGCCGTGCCACCGGAGACGCTGTTCGACCATCTCGCGCTCGCCCGTGAATCGGCCGACGCAGTGCACGGCGCGGAGGGGCGGACGCGCGCCGCGCTCTACCGTGCGCTCGATCGTGCCTACGCGTTTGCAGCGGCGGCGGACGCCGACCCGCAAAGCTACGAGGAACTGCTCGACGACGCCGGCATAACGCTGCAATTGCGCGCGCCGATGACGCCGGTGGTCAAGCTCGTGTTCGGTAGCGATTACGACAAGACGCGGCTGACCGAATACGCGTCCGTGCTGTCCCATGCGCGCCGGATCGGCATCGCGGCGGACGGGCTGGGGGGGTTCCTCGACAGCGTGGATGGCGGCATCAAGGGTATCGTCCAGGCCGAGCGCGCCGCGCGTGCACCGTTGCCTGTCGCTACGGTAGATCCGGTCGCGCTGCTTCGCGCGCGGGCGCCGCTTGCGCGCGTGGCGATTCCCTCGAATGTTGCCGCTGGCGATTTCGTGGTGTTGCTCGCACGCGCAGGCGAGGCTGGCACGCTCGATATCGTGGCGCAGCTTTGCGACGATCCGGTGCTGCTTAAAAAGGCAATGCGTCAGGCGGCTGCCTGATTTTTTCGCAAGTCCGATCCGGCAGAGGGTGTTGCAGGGAGGGTAGCGTCCTATAGAGTCCGTGCAACGAACGATCATTAGGGCGAGGCATGGCAAACACGACGCAGATTCTGCTGGCGGAGGCGCTCGCCGCCCGGCTGACACGGGGCGCGCTTCCCGGCGAGTTGCAGGGGTTCGACGCGCAGGCGGTATCGGACGCGGCGGCCTTCGTCGCCGCGACCGGCGCACATCGCCGGCCCGGTACGCCGGTGCTGGCGCTGGAGCCGCTTGCCGCGACCGATCCGCGCCGGCGGATGCGGCTGGCGATCGTGAACGACGACATGCCGTTTCTGGTCGATTCGATCGCCGCGGTGATCGGTGCGCACGACATCGCGATCGACCGGATCATCCACCCTGTCGTCGGCGCGACGCGCGATGCCGAGGGTGAACTGACCGCGATCGGCGACGTGGCGGCCGGTGTCGCGGAATCGATGATCTACCTCGAACTGGAGCGTGCCGATGCGCGCGACCGGCGCGAGTTGATCGCCGCGCTTGAGCACAGCCTCGCCGATGTGCGTGCGGCGGTGCACGACTGGGCGGCGCTGGAGGCAGCGATGGCCGCCGATGCCGACGCGCTGGGCGATACGCCTGAAAATGGGGAGGGCGCGGCGCTGCTGCGCTGGTTCCTCGACCGCAATTTCACCTTACTTGCGCATGAGCAGTGGGAGGACGGGCTCGCTTCCGCGCAGGGCATCGCGCGTAATGGCCATGCCGTGCCGATCCTGGCGGAAGCATCGCGCGACCTTGCGATGGCGTGGTTCCAGCAGGTCGGCGAGGCGCCTTTGCTTTTGAAATCGAACCAGATTTCTGCCGTCCACCGGCAGGTGCCGCTTGATCTCGCATTGGTGCCGGTGCGGCGTGGCGACTCCGTCGTCGGTCTGTCGATCCATGCCGGGCTGTGGACGAGCGGCGCTCTCGCATCGCCGCCGCAGGAGGTGCCGGTGCTGCGTGCGCGGCTGGCGGCGCTGGAGGCGAAGTTCGGCTTCGATCCCAAAGGCCATGCCGGCAAGGCGCTGACGCATGCGCTGGCGTCGCTGCCGCACGATCTTGCGACGGCGTTCGCGTTCGATGCGCTGGAGGAACTGGCGCTCACCGCCATGTCGCTGGCGGACCGGCCGCGGCCGAAGCTGGTGCTGGTGCGCAGCATTCTCGGCCGGCATCTGTTCGCGTTCGTCTGGCTGCCGCGCGATGACCTCACCACCGGGCGGCGCGTGGCGATCGGCGAGATGCTGGTGGAGGCAGCGAACGGCAGCCTGCTCAACTGGGCGATCGCGATGGACGGGGTGACGGCGCTGCTGCGCTACACGCTCGATCTGCGCGGGCCGGGGGTGATGCCGGATGCGGCGGCGCTGGATGCGCGGATCGCGCGGATGGTGCGCGGCTGGGCGCCGGCGGTGGAATCGTCGCTGGCCGAGCATGTCGAGCCGGCGCGCGCGACGCGGCTGGCGCTGCGCTACGCCGCGAGCTTTCCGCAAGGCTATCGCAATGCAAAGACGCCGGAAGAGGCGGCCAGCGACATCGTCCGGCTGGCGAGGCTGGAGGCGCCGGAGGCAAGATCGGTGCGGCTGTACCGCGATGCCGGCGGCGCGCTGCGGCTGAACCTGTACCGGACGGGCGGCGCGCTGGCGCTGTCTGACGCGGTGCCGGTGCTGGAGAATTTCGGCTTCCGCGTAATTGAGGAACAGCCGACCGCGCTGACCGATGAGGGGCAGAGCTTCGTCCACGACTTCCTGATCGAGACGGCGGGCGATCCGCTCGCGCGCGATCCGGCGGTGCTGGAGGAGGCGATCCGTGCGGTGCTGGAAGGTGCGGCGGAGAACGACGCGTTCAACCGGCTGATCGTCGAGGCGGACATGACGCCGCGTGCGGTGGTGCTGGTGCGCGCGTGGTTCCGTTATCTGCGGCAGGCGGGCCTCACCTACGGCCTCGCCACGGTGGCGGACGCGCTGCGACGTGCGCCCAAGGTGGCGGCAGCGCTGATCGAGCGGTTCGATGCCGCGCACGACCCGGCGCGAGCGACGCGCGATCTGTCGGCGGCGGACGCGGCGATCGAGCAGGGGCTGGATGCGGTGTCGGCGATCGACGACGATCGTATTCTGCGCGCGCTGCGCAGTGTGATCGCCGCCACCTTGCGTACCAACGCCTTTGCCCCCGCCGGTGCGGCCGCGCTGGCGTTCAAGCTCGACAGCCACCGGGTGCCGGGTCTGCCCGCGCCGCTGCCGTGGCGCGAGGTTTGGGTATATTCGCCGCGGGTCGAAGGCATCCACCTGCGCGCCGGCCCGGTCGCGCGCGGGGGACTGCGCTGGTCCGACCGGCGCGACGATTTCCGTACCGAGATCCTCGGGCTGATGAAGGCGCAGCGCGTGAAGAATGCGGTGATCGTGCCGACCGGCGCGAAGGGCGGTTTCTACCCCAAGCAACTGCCCGCGCCCGGCAACCGCGATGCGTGGCTGGCCGAAGGCACCGAAAGCTACCGCGTGTTCATCCGCGCGCTTCTGTCGATTACCGACAACATCGTCGAGGGTGCGGTGACGCACCCAGCCGACGTGGTGATCCATGATGGTGACGACCCCTATTTCGTCGTCGCCGCCGACAAGGGCACCGCGACTTTCTCCGACGTGGCCAATGCGATCGCGATCGAACACGGCTTCTGGCTGGGCGATGCGTTCGCCAGCGGCGGCTCGGTCGGTTACGATCACAAGGCGATGGCGATCACCGCCAAGGGCGCGTGGGTGTCGGTGCAGCGCCACTTCGCCGAGCGTGGCGTCGACGTGCAGACGCAGCCGATCCAGGTGGTCGGTTGCGGCGACATGTCGGGCGACGTGTTCGGCAACGGCATGTTGCTGTCCAAGGCGCTGAAGATCGTCGCGGCGTTCGACCATCGCCACATCTTCCTCGATCCCAATCCCGATCCCGCGACAAGCTGGGCGGAGCGGGCGCGGATGTTCGCGCTGCCGCGTTCAAGCTGGGCGGATTACGACGCCAGCCTGATTTCGGAAGGTGGCGGCGTGTTCCCGCGCACCGACAAGATCATCCGCCTTTCGCCGCAGATCCGCGCGGTGCTGGGCGTGGATCAGGCCGAGATCGAGCCAGGCGCGCTGATCTCCGCGATCCTGAAGGCGCCGGTCGATCTGCTGTGGTTCGGCGGCATCGGCACCTATGTAAAGGCGGGATCCGAAAACAACATCCAGGTCGGCGATCCCGCCAACGACCGGCTGCGCGTCGATGCCGAGCAGTTGCGCGTGACCGCAGTGGGCGAGGGCGCCAACCTCGGCGTGACGCAGGCGGCGCGGATCGCGTTCGCGGCGCGCGGCGGGCGGATCAACACCGACTTCATCGACAATTCGGCGGGCGTCGATTGTTCGGATAACGAGGTGAACATCAAGATCGCGCTCAACCGCGAGATGATCGAGGGGCGGCTCAGCTACGAGGATCGCAACGCGCTGCTCGCCTCGATGACGGACGATGTCGCGCACATCGTGCTGGAGGACAACCGCCTCCAGACGCTGGCGCTGTCGATCGCGGAAGGTGCCGGCGCGCGCGACGTGCCGAGCTATGTGCGGCTGATCGAGATTTTCGAGGCCGCCGGGTCGCTTGATCGTGCGGTCGAGGGGCTGGCCGCCAACGACATCCTGCTGCGCCGTTCGCAGGAGGGGCTCGGCCTCGCCCGACCGGAGCTGGCGGTGTTGCTGGCCACCGCCAAACTCTCGCTGCAAGGCGCGATCGAGCACAGCGCGCTGGGGGAGGATGCCGATCTGGCGCCCGATCTTCATGCCGCGTTCCCGCCGGCGATGCGGCAGGCGTTCGGCACCGCGATCGACCAGCATCGCCTGCGCGGCGAAATCGTCGCGACCAAGCTTGCCAACCGCATCATCAACCGGCTCGGCATGTTGCACCCGTTCGAACTGGCCGAGGAAGAGGGCGCGGCGCTGCCCGACATCGCGGCGATGTTCGTGGTGGCGGAGCGGCTGTTCGACCTGCCCGCGCTGTGGGCCGAGATCGAGACGGCAGAGATGCCGGAGGCGGCGCGTATCGCCCTGTTCGACGAGGTGGCGGTGGCGACGCGTTCGCACATCGCGGACCTGTTGCGGGTGACGCGCAACGGCACCGGGCCGGGTGCGGTGATGGCGCGGATCGGTGCGGGCATCGCCCAGCTCGACCGCCAAACCAAGGCGCTGCTGCTCGACGAGGCGAGCACGCAGAGCGCACGCATCGCCGCCAATCTCGAAGCGGTCGGCGCGCCGAAAGCACTTGCGCAGAAGGTGGTGCGGCTGTTCGAGCTGGATGGCTCGGTCGGGCTGGCCGATCTCGGCCAGAAACTGGGCCTGGACGAGGTGGTGCTGACACGCGCGTTTACGCGGTTGGGACAAGCGCTCGGGCTCGACTGGGCGCAGGCCAATGCCGCGCGCATCGCGTCGAGCGACCCGTGGGAGCGGCTGCTGATCGCGGGTCTCGCGCGCGACTTCCAGCAGTTACGGCTGGAGTTTCTGGGCCGCGGAGACGGCGATCCGCAGGCGCGCGTGGAAGGCTGGCTGGCGGAGAATGCCGGACGCGTGGCGCAGTTCCGCGCCGGCATCGACCGCGCACGCAGCACGCCGGCGCCAAGCGCTGCGATGCTGGCGCAGATTGCCGGTCAGGCGCGGGTGTTGCTGGGGCGGTAAGGGGCGCGGGCGGCCGGCGTGCTCGTCGGGTGACGGGCGCGTCGCCGGCGCGTCGTTATCTGTCCGGGGTGCCGTTTGAAACGGCGGGTGGAGCAGAGCGCCTCGCCTGGTTACGAATGGCCGGTACCTGCCCCCGTGGCGATGTCCGCATGGGTCGATCGGGCCAAGGACGTCGCTCGCGATGAGTGACCCCCGGCCGCTACCCGCAGCCGGGGGCCACTTTCATCATGCCGCCGCGTCGACCGCTTTCGAGCGCTTGGCGAAGCTCTTGCGCAGTTTGGCGAGCTTGGGCGGGATCACCGCGAGGCAATACGGGTTCCGCTGGCCGTCGCCGTCCCAATATTCCTGGTGATAATCCTCGGCCGGATACCAATGCGACGCCGGCTCGATGGTGGTGACGATCGGGCTGGGCCAGTCCGCCGCCGCTCGCTGGATCGCGGCCTGCGCTTCCTCGCGCTGGTCGGGCGTGGCGGGGAACAGTGCCGAGCGATACTGGGTGCCGACGTCGTTGCCCTGCCGGTTGAGCTGCGTCGGATCGTGCGTGGCGAAGAAAATGTCGAGCAGTTCGGCATAGCGGATCTGGTCCGCGTCGAAGGTGACACGGATCGCCTCGGCATGGCCGGTATCGCCGCCGCACACCTGCTTGTACGTCGGGTTCGCGACCGCGCCGCCGATATAGCCGCTCTCGACCTTTTCCACGCCGATCACGTCGGCGAACACCGCCTCGGTGCACCAGAAACATCCACCGGCAAAGGTGGCGACTTCGGTTGCCATGTCTTGCTCCTTGTTAAGACCTGGAATGTAGGAAGCGATTGGCGTGGCGCAATCTCCGATGATAGGCGCGGGCGTGGCGTAAAGGCAGTGAAGAGGGTGATGCGATGATCGACGGCGCGGTGCTGGTGACAGGCGGAGCGGGCTATATCGGCAGCCACGCGGTGCTGGCGCTGCTCGACGCGGGCCACCGCGTGGTAGTGGTCGACAATCTCGTCACCGGCTTCGCCTGGGCGGTCGACCCGCGCGCGACGTTGGTCACGGCGAACATCGAGGATGACGACGCGGTGCGATCCGCGATCCGGACCCATAATGTGAAGGCGATCATGCACTTCGCCGGATCGGTGGTGGTGCCGGAATCGGTGAGCGACCCGCTGAAATACTATCGCAACAACACCGTCGCGACGCGGGCGCTGCTGGAAAGCGCGGTCGTGTGCGGGGTGCCGCATTTCATATTCTCCTCCACCGCCGCGACCTACGGCACGCCCGCGCGCATCCCGGTGGTGGAGAGCGACCCGACCGTGCCGATCAACCCCTACGGCATGTCCAAGCTGATGACAGAGGCGATGCTGCGCGACGTGGCGGCGGCGCACCCGATCAATTACTGCGCGCTGCGCTATTTCAACGTGGCGGGTGCCGATCCGCAGGGCCGCTCCGGCCAGTCGACCGCAGGCGCGACGCATCTCATCAAGGTCGCGGTCGAGGCGGCGACCGGCAAGCGCGCGAGCGTGGGCGTGTTCGGCACCGATTTTGATACACCGGACGGGACGGGCGTGCGCGACTATATCCACGTCAGCGATCTGGCGGCGGCGCATGTCGCCGCACTCGACCTGCTCACCGCCGATCCGGCCAAGAGCCATACGCTCAACGCCGGCTACGGGCGCGGGTTCTCGGTGCTGGAGGTGCTCGACGCGGTCGACCGGGTGACCAACGTCACAATCACGCGCAAGATCGAGGGGCGGCGCGCGGGTGATCCGGCGGCGTTGATCTCCGACAACAGCGCGATCCTGAAGGCGCTCGATTGGACGCCGCAGCGCGACGATCTCGACCTGATCGTGCGCGATGCCGTGGCATGGGAGCGCGCGCTGGCCGAACGCGGCGTCTGATCGCGAGGCGCGTCCGTGTTGCTTTCCCGCGCATGGGCGTTAGCCTCTGATTTTGGCGCGGAAAAAGGCGGAGCGGATGCAGAGACTGGCGTGGGCGCTCGCGGGTGCGATGGCGATGGTCGCCGCGCCGGCCGCGGCGGCGCAGGCGCGGCCCGATCAACAGGCGTTCTTCACGCTCTACAAGGGACTGGTGGAGACCAACACCACGCTGTCATCCGGCAGTTGCACCGATGCCGCCGCGAAGGTCGCGGCGCGGCTGGAGGATGCCGGGTATCCGGCGCGCGATGTCACACTGTTCGCCGCGCCCGGCCACTCGAAGGAGGGCGGCATGGTCGCGATCCTGCCCGGGAGCGACCCTGCCGCGCGACCGATCCTGCTGCTCGCGCACATCGACGTGGTCGAGGCGAACCGCGCCGACTGGGCGCGCGACCCGTTCCGACTGGTCGAGGAGGGCGGCTATTACTACGGGCGCGGCACCGCCGACGACAAATCCATGGCGGCGATCTGGGCCGACGCGCTGATCCGCTTCCGCCAGACCGGGTATCATCCCAAACGCACCGTCAAGCTCGCGCTCACCTGCGGGGAGGAGACCACCTTCGCGTTCAACGGCGCTGAGTGGCTGACGAAGAACAAGCCCGCGCTGATCGCCGCGGAATTCGCGCTCAACGAAGGCGGCGGCGGCCGTTACGGTGATGACGGCAATCCCGAACTGCTCGCCATCCAGGTCGGCGAGAAGGCCGCGCAGAACTACACCCTCGCCGCCGCCGGGCCGGGCGGGCACAGCTCGCAACCGACCGGCGACAATGCCATCTACGACCTCGCCGATGCGCTGAAGGCGGTGCAGGGCTATGACTTCCCGGTGCATTTCACCGACACGACGCGCGCGTTCTTCACCGCGATGGCGCAGGATCGCAAGGGCACGCCGCCGGTCGTGGCCGAGGCGATCCGGCGGTTGCTCGCCAATCCGCAGGATGCGGAGGCCGCCGCGCTGCTCGACCGCGACAAGACCTTCCACGCGACCTTGCGCACCACCTGCGTCGCAACCCTGCTGGCGGCGGGCCATGCCGAGAATGCGCTGCCGCAACGCGCCACTGCCAACGTCAACTGCCGGATATTCCCGGGCGAGACGGTCGCGGCGACGCTCGCCAGATTGCAGACGCTGGCCGGTCCCAAGGTGACCGTCACCGCCAATGCGCCGATCCGCCCGACCGCGATCCCGCCCGCGCTCGACCCGCGGGTGCTCGGGCCGGCTACGGCGGTCGCGGCGCGCTACTTCCCGGGTGTGCCGATCCTGCCGCTGATGTCGACGGGGGCGACCGACGGCGTTTTCTTCGAGAGCATCGGCATCCCGGTGTACGGCGCGCCGGGGCTGATGTTCGATGCCGACGGCAACGGCATGCATGGCCTGAACGAGCGGATCGGCGTGAAGGCGCTGTACGAAGGCCGCGATTACCTGTTCGATCTCGTCAAGGCGTATGCCGGCTGACCCCATGCAGCCCCGGTTCAGCCGCGGGGGTGTAAATCGCGGATCCGCTACCGATATCGGTACCATGGAGAGCATCACGATGAAGACCCTGATTGGCGGCGTGGCTTTGGCCGGTGCCGCGGTGTTCGCGTTGTCCGGCGGTACCGCCAGCGCCGAGCGCGCGGTGCCGATCCCGGCCGCGCAGCATGACGTGCCGAACGCGGGCAAGCCGCAGGTCGCGGTGCTGGCGGGCGGCTGCTTCTGGGGCATGGAAGCGGTGTTCGAGCATGTGAAGGGCGTCAAGTCCGTCACTGCCGGTTACGCCGGCGGCAGCGCCGACACCGCGACTTACGATCAGGTGAGCAGCGAGACGACCGGTCATGCCGAGGCGATCCGGGTCGTGTACGATCCCACGAAGGTGAGCTACGCGACCTTGCTGCGCGTCTATTTCTCCGTCGCGCATGATCCAACGACGCTGAACCGCCAATTCCCGGATAGCGGCACCAGCTACCGCTCGGCGATCTTCCCGCAGAGCCCGGCACAGCGTGCAGTCGCGGCGGCGTACATTGCGCAACTGTCGCAGGCGCATGCGTTCAAGGCGCCGATCGTGACCAAGCTGGAAACCGGCGGCTTCTATCCGGCCGAAGCGTACCACCAGCATTTCTTCGACCGGAACCCGAACCACCCGTACATCACGCACTGGGACAAGCCCAAGGTCGCGGCGTTCCGGGCGGGTTTCCCGAGCCTCGCCGCCTGACGGCGACGAGGCTGCCGGCCTTACTGGGCGGTGGTCCGGTGTGTGCTCATCGCGTCGTTGGTGGCGGTCTGGTTCTGTTCGTCGATCATCGTCCACTCGGCGCGCGTGTGGCATACGTTCTTGGACATCATCGAACCGGTCGGCGTCTCGCTGCGGCAAATGCGCTTGTTGGGATCGAGCGGCTTCTTGTCCTTGGCGAGAGCGGGCGTGGCGACGATCAGCGCGGATAGTGCAGCGACGGTGATGAGGGGCAAGCGCATGAGGTGCTCCGAAGAAACTGTGCGGACGAATCGCCGCCCACTTCGGGTATCAAGCCGCTCATCAAGCCGCAACCGCGCTCCGCCATGCCTCAGTCCAGCGTCTTCTTCCGCTTCGCCCCCGCCAGCGCCGATAGAACGCCGCGGACAGTACGGACTTCCTGGCTGGACCAGCCCGGCTTCGTCAGCAAAGTGCGCAGGGTCCGGCGTGTGACGGGCGAGCGGTCGGGCGGGAAGAAAAAGTTCGCGTTCTCCAGCATGCCGTCCAGCTGTGCGATCATGCCGTCGAGTTCCTCTTGGCGGGCGGGCTCGGGCATGTCGACCTCGGGCGGCTGCGCGAGCGCTACCCCTTTTGACCATTCGTAGGCGACGAGGATGACCGCCTGCGCGAGATTGAGCGAGCCGAACTCCGGGTTGATCGGTACGGTGATGATCTCGCGCGCGACCGCAACGTCGTCGGTTTCGAGTCCGGAGCGTTCCGGCCCGAACAGGATCGCGGTGCGGCCTGGCCCGGCGTGGATCTTGCGCGCGGCGACTTCGGGGGTGACGACCGGCTTGGTGACGCCGCGCTTGCGCACGGTGGTGGCGTAGACGTTCGGGCAGTCGGCGATCGCCTCCGCCAGCGTGTCGAACACCTGCGCGCGCTCCAGCACGCTGTCCGCCCCGGACGCGGCGGGGCCGGCGGCGGGGTTCGGCCACCCGTCGCGCGGCGCGACCAGGCGCATCTCGACCAGACCGAAGTTGAGCATGGCGCGCGCCGCCTTGCCGATGTTTTCCCCGAGTTGCGGGCGGACGAGGACGATGACGGGGGGTAGGGTTCGTGCGTCTGCCTCGGCGTCGCTCGGCGTCGCGGCAGTGCCTCGATCTGGCCTGTCGCGAACGGGCTGGGGGAGGGGCGCAGCATCGCCATCGTCCGTTCGTGCCGAGTCTGGTCGAGGATCATCGCGTTCGGATGGCGGCATCGCGACGATGCTCAACGCCTCCCAATCCGATGCGACCAGCGTTTCCGTCTTCGCCCGCGCCCACGGCTTCACCCGCTGCTCTGCCTCCAGCGCCTCGCTACGGGAGGGGAAATCCCGCGACCACACCAGTTCGACCGGCAGGCGCGACAGCGTATAGCCTTCGAATTCGCCCGATTGATGCTGCGCCACCCGCCGTTCAAGATCGTCGGTATGGCCGGTGTAATAGCTGCCATCGGCGCAGCGCAGGATATAGACCCAGAAGCTCATCGCTCAGGCCCTATCCTTCTATGCGCGGGTTCGACAAGGGGCTGGGCAAAGCGCGTTCGACGATCCGCGCCTCCCACGCCGCCGAGCACGAACGGGCAGGTAGGCGGCTTTATCCGTTCGCGACCGCGGTCACGTTGCCGGCGAACTCCTCGAAGTCCTTGGCCTCGCGAAAGTCCTTATAGACGCTGGCGAAGCGGATATAGGCGACCGAATCGAGGCCCTTTAGCCCGTCCATCACCATCTCGCCGATGCGTTGCGAGTGGATCTCGGTCTCACCCTGCGTCTCCAACTGGCGCTGGATGCCGGAGACGAGTTTTTCCAGCCGGACCGGCTCGATCGGGCGTTTGCGCGCGGCGATCATGATCGAGCGGAGCAGTTTCTCGCGGTCGAACGGTTCGCGCCGATCCTCGCTTTTCAGCACGACGAGATCGCGCAACTGGATGCGCTCGAACGTGGTGAAGCGCGCCGCGCATCCCTCGCACTGACGCCGCCGCCGGATCGCCGCCCCGTCGTCGGTGGGGCGGCTATCCTTTACCTGGCTGTCTTCATGTCCGCAGAAGGGACAGCGCACATCACATCTCCGCGTAGATCGGGAAGCGCGCGCACAGCGCGGCGACCCGCGTCCGCACGTCGGCCTCGACCTGCGCGTCGCCCTGTTCGCCGTTCTTGCGCAGGCCGTCGAGCACGTCGGCGACCATGTTGCCGATCTCGCGGAACTCGGCCACGCCGAAGCCGCGCGTGGTGCCGGCGGGCGAGCCGACGCGGATGCCGCTGGTCTTGGTCGGCGGCAGCGGATCGTTGGGGATGCCGTTCTTGTTGCAGGTGATGCCGGCGCGCTCCAGCGCCTCGTCGGCGTCCTTGCCGGTCACGCCGAGCGGGGTGAGGTCGATCAGCGCGAGGTGCGTGTCGGTGCCGCCCGAGACGACCTCCGCGCCGCGTTCCTTCAGCGTGGCGGCCAGCACCTTGGCGTTCTCGATCACGGCGGCGGCGTAGCTCTTGAACTCCGGGCGCAGCGCCTCGCCGAACGCGACCGCCTTGGCGGCGATGACATGCATCAGCGGGCCACCCTGGAGGCCCGGGAACACCGCCGAGTTGATCTTCTTGGCGATGGCTTCATCGTTGGTGAGGATCATGCCGCCGCGGGGACCGCGCAGCGTCTTGTGCGTGGTGGTGGTGACGACATGCGCGTGCGGCAGCGGCGAGGGGTGTGCGCCCGCCGCAACGAGGCCGGCGAAATGCGCCATGTCCACCATGAAATACGCGCCGACCTCATCCGCGATCGCGCGGAACTTCGCGAAGTCGATCTCGCGCGGATAGGCCGAGCCGCCGGCGATGATGATCTTCGGGTTGTTGGCGCGGGCGATCTCGGCGACGTTGTCGTAATCGATCAGGTGCGTGACCGGATCGACGCCGTACTGCACCGCGTTGAACCACTTGCCCGACATGGCAGCGCGCGCGCCGTGGGTGAGGTGGCCGCCCGCGTCGAGGCTGAGGCCCATCACCGTCTCGCCCGGCTTGACCAGCGCGAGCATCACCGCGCCGTTGGCCTGCGCGCCCGAATGCGGCTGGACGTTGGCGAAACCGCAACCGAACAACTGCTTGGCGCGGTCGATTGCGAGCTGCTCGACCTCGTCGGACGGGTGGCAACCCTGATAGTAACGCTTGCCGGGATAGCCTTCCGCGTACTTGTTGGTGAACACCGACCCTTGCGCCTCCAGCACCGCCTTGGAGACGATGTTTTCCGAGGCGATCAGCTCGATCTGGTCCTGCTCGCGCTTGAGTTCGTGGCGGACGCCGGCGAACACCGCGGGGTCGGCATCGGCGAGGCTGCGGGTGAAGAAACCGTCGGGCTGAACGTCGGATAGGTTCGTATCGGCGATCTGGGTGCTCATGCGCTTTCCCTTTCGGGTGAGGGGGCGCCGAGCTTGTCGACGCGGGGTTGATGACGGCCGCCGGCGAACCGGCCGGCGAGGAAGAATTCGAGACACGCCTGCGCCATGTCCGGCCCGATCAGCCGTGCGCCCATCGCGATGACGTTGGCGTCGTTATGCTGGCGCGCGAGGCCAGCGGCGAACGGATCGCTCACCAGTGCGCAACGGCAGGCCGCATTGCGGTTGACCGCGATCGAGATGCCGATGCCCGACCCGCACAGCGCCACGCCGAAATCGGCAGCACCGGCGGCGATGTGCTGCGCGAGTTTGTAGCCGTAATCGGGGTAGTCGACGCGCGCGGCGGTTTCCGGCCCAAGATCGGTCACGTCGTGGCCGGCGCCCTGCGCCCAGGCGACGAGCGCGGCCTTGAGATCGACGGCGGCATGATCGGAGGCGAAGGCGATGCGCAAAGGCGGCGAGTCCCGATGAGGTGGCGACGCGCGGCTCTTACGCAAAGCCGCCGATGATTGCCACACCCGTTGCAGAACACGGGGCGTTGCGGAGTGCCGCGCGACACCATACAGCGGTGGCATGACGGACACCCCAGCCGGATCGACTGCCACGCGCGATGCGGCCCGCGCCGAACTCGTCGCGATCCTGCTGCGCACCGGCGAGGAAGACCGCGCCGCGTTTCGTGATTTGTATCTTCGCACCAACGCGAAGCTTTTCGGCGTCTGCCTGCGTATCTGCGGAGAGCGGGAGGCTGCGGCGGACGTGTTGCACGATGTCTATCTGACGATCTGGAAGCGGGCTGGCGCCTACGAGCCGTCGCGCGCGAGCCCGATCACCTGGCTGGCGACGATCGCGCGCAACCGCGCGATCGACTGGCGGCGCGCGCAAGGCTCCCGCCCGACCGCGCCGATCGAGGATGCGCCCGACATCGCCGACACCGCGCCGCTCGCCAGCGACTCGCTGGTCGCGGACGAGGAGGCACACAGCCTGCACCGCTGCCTCGACGAACTCGACGGCAACCAGCGCGATTCGATCCGTACCGCGTTCTTCCAGGGCCTGACCTACGCCGAACTCGCCGAGCGGGTGAGCGTGCCGCTGGGGACGATGAAGAGTTGGGTACGGCGCGGCCTCGCCCGGTTGCGGGAGTGCCTGGAGGCATGACCGACATCCGCACGCCCGATGACCTGCCCGACGTCGCCGCCGCCGAACTGGCGCTTGGCCTGCTGGAGGGCGACGAGCGTGCCGCCGCGCTCCGCCGCGTCCTCGCCGAACCCGGTTTCGCGCAGGATGTGGAGCGGTGGCGCGGTTATCTTGGCACGCTGTTCGAGGTGTGGCCGGAAGTCCCCGCGCCGGTCGATGTGTTTGCCCGGGTCGAGCGGTCGATCGACGCACCTTATGCGGTTGTTACGCCGCCGCGTGGTCGCTTCTGGCCGGCGCTGGCCGGGCTGACCAGCATCGCCGCCGCCGGCCTGCTGGTGTTCGTGGTGGCGCGTCCGCCGCAGCCGCCCTTGCCGGTGCCCGCGCCGACCGCGACGCCGGTCGCGCAACCGCTGCTCGTCGCGTCGATCGCGCCGACCGGCAAGGGCGCGGCGATTGCTGCGGTGTTCGACCCCGCACGCGGCCGCCTGCGGGTGACCGAGGCCGCCACGCCCGCCGCCGGGCGCAGCGCCGAGCTGTGGGTGATCGGTGCCGACAAGACGCCGCATTCGCTTGGTCTGCTTGCTGCCGGCGGTGCGACCAGCGTGACGCCGAGCGCTTCGATCCGTCGCCAGCTTGCCGCTGGCGCGACGCTGGCGGTAACGATCGAGCCCGAGGGCGGATCGCCGACCGGTGCGCCGACCGGGGCGATCGTGTTGAAGGGTGAACTCTCCGAAGTCTGAGCGTCAGCCGCCGTGGGCGCGTTGTTGGTTGCGGCACGTCCCTGCGGTTGCCTCATCGGCAACAGTGGCTGGCGACCGCACGGCGACAATACCCGGAACGGGCCTGCATCGCGCGCCGGATGCGTCCTTATTTCCTGCGATCCGTAGCTTTCCCCGGCGCCCGTCCTGCGGCGCTCAGGAGAGCATTCCCATGACCCCGATCTTCCGCGCCGGCCTTGCCGTTGCTCTTGTCCTCGGCAGCGCGACCGCCGTCTCCGCCAAATCCGACCCGATGGTCGGCGGTGCCGCGATGTACCCGACCAAGACGATCGTCGAGAATGCCGTCAACTCGAGGATCACACCACGCTCGTCGCCGCCGTCAAGGCCGCTGGCTTGGTCGAAACGCTAAGCGGCCCCGGTCCGTTCACCGTGTTCGCACCGACCAACGCCGCGTTCGCCAAACTGCCGGCCGGCACCGTCGACACGCTGGTAAAGCCCGAGAACAAGGCGACGCTGACCAGCATCCTCACCTATCACGTCGTGCCGGGCCGCATTTCCGCCGCCGATATCGCTGCCAAGGCGAAGGCGAACATGGGTACCGCCACCTACACGACGGTGCAGGGCGGTACGCTCAGCTTCAAGAAGATGGGTCGCGGCTGGGTGGTGATGGATGCCAAGGGCGACACCGCCAAGATCACTATCGCCGACGTGTTCCAGTCGAACGGCGTGATCCACGTCATCGACACGGTGCTGATGCCGTAACAGGCCGGCCGCCCTGGGTGCGGTAAAGTTTTTCGGCGGCATCGCATCCGCTGCCTGCCGGCACCCGTATCTAGGTCAGTCTTTCTCCTCGGCGGCGAAAGGCGAGTACATCCGGCGGCGAACTTTCTCCCTCCGAAAAACGCAGTGCCGGGTGACAAGCGTAACGGGCCTGTCGGTGGAACACCCCACCGACAGGTTCTTTTCATTTGGTCGTGAACGCGTCATGGAAGCGTCATCGCTTTGTCGTAGCTGAGCGCCGCGCGACCCCGCCGGCCCGCAGGAGATTGAAATGGCTATCGCCGCCCGCCCGCCCAAGAACCGCGCCGTCCGCGCGGCGGTTCATCGCCATGAACACCTGTCAAAACAGGGCATCCTCGAACGCGCCTTCACCTTCGCGTTCCGGGGCCTCGTCTACGCGCAGATCTGGGAGGATCCGGCGGTCGACATGGAGGCGCTGGCGATCACGCCGGACAGCCATGTCGTGACGATCGCTTCGGGCGGCTGCAACATGATGTCGTACCTTACCGCGAATCCCAAGGCGATCACCGCGGTCGATCTCAACACCGCGCACATCGCGCTCAACAAGCTGAAGGTCGTCGCCGCGCGGCATCTGCCCGACTACGCGACGTTCCACCGCTTCTTCGCGCGCGCGAACAGCCGCGCCAACATCCTCGCCTACCGCACCTATGTGCGCCCGCATCTCGACGAGACGAGCAAGCGCTATTGGGAAGGCCGCGACATGGTCGGCCGGCGGCGGATCGGCGGCTTCGCCAAGGGCGTGTACAAGCGCGGTCTGCTCGGCAACTTCATCGGTGCGGCGCACCTGATCGCCCGCATGAACGGCGTGAACCCGAAGGTGCTCCTGAAAGCCAAGACCATCGAGGAGCAGCGCGAGATTTTCGACCGCGAGTTCGCGCCGGTGTTCGACAAGGGCTTCATCAAGTGGCTGACCGACCAGCCGGCATCGCTGTTCGGCCTCGGCATCCCGCCCGCGCAGTACGAAGCGCTGGCCGGCGACGAGAAGATGGCTGTGGTGCTGCGCGAGCGGCTTGAGAAGCTCGCCTGCGACTTCGATCTGAAGGACAATTACTTCGCTTGGCAGGCATTCAATCGCGGCTATAGCGAAGATCCCAACGCCCCGCTGCCGCCGTATCTCCAGAAGGCGCATTACGACGAGATCGTCGACCGGGTCAGCCGCATCGAGGTGCGCCACACCAACTTTACCGATTACCTGCGCAGTCAGGATGCCGGTGCGCTCGATCGTTACATCCTGCTCGACGCGCAGGACTGGATGACCGACCAGCAGCTCACCGAACTGTGGGGCGAGATCACCCGCACCGCCAAGTCCGGCGCGCGCGTGCTGTTCCGCACCGCCGGCATCGCCACGATCCTGCCGGGCCGCGTGCCCGACGACATTCTCTCGCAGTGGGATTACCGCGCCGAGGACTCGCTCGATTATACCCGGCGGGATCGCTCCTCGATCTACGGTGGCGTCCATCTCTACGTGCTGAAATAATGGCCGGGAGCGTGGGCGGCGGCGCCGACACCGGTCACGCCGGGCATATGGACGCGATCTACAAGACGCAGCGCCATTTCTACGATCTCACCCGCAAATACTATCTGCTCGGCCGTGACGCGCTGATCCGCGATCTCGCGCCGCCGGCGGGTGGCACGGTGCTGGAGATCGGCTGCGGGACCGGTCGCAACCTGATCGCGGCGGCGAAGCGGTGGCCCGACGCACGCTACTACGGCATCGATATCTCCGAGGCGATGCTCGAGACCGCGCGCGCGAGTGTCGCCAAGGCTGGCTTGTCGGGTCGCATCACGCTTGCGCAGGGCGACGCGACCGCGTTCGATGCGCAGGCGCTGTTCGGCGTGGCCGCATTCGACCGCATTTTCCAGAGCTATACGCTGTCGATGATCCCTGACTGGAAGGGTGCGCTGCGCGAAGCCGCTGCCACGCTGGCGCCGGGCGGGCGGCTCGATGTCGTCGATTTTGGTCAGCAGGAGCGATTGCCGGGCGCGTTCAAATCTGTGCTGTTCGCCTGGCTCGCGCAGTTCGACGTAACGCCGCGCGCGGAGTTGAAGGGCGCCGCCTGCGGTATCGCGCGCGACATCGGCCTGACCGCGAGTTTCGCCTCTTTACGCAACGGCTACGCCTGGTCGGCACGGCTCGCGCGTCCGGCGTGATACTGCGGCCGGGGATCGCCCGGCCGCGCATCGCATCAGTGGTGGAAGACCAGGTACAGCACCAGGATGACCGGGAGCGGCACGCCCAGCATCCACAAAATACAGCCTTTTCCCATCGTGACGCCTTTCGTTGCAGGTTCGTCACGATAGAACCAGTAGCGGGGAACTCGGTTCCTAGGCCGCCTTGCGCAACTCCAGCCGGCTCCAGATTTCCGACAGCGCTTCCGTCAGGTCGCGCATCATCGTCTCGTCATGGGCAGGGCCGGGGGTGAAGCGCAGCCGCTCGGTGCCGCGCGGCACCGTTGGGTAATTGATTGGCTGCACGTACACGCCGTATTCGGCGAGCAGGATGTCGCTGATCCGCTTCGCTTTGACCGGATCGCCGACCATCAGCGGGACGATATGCGTCTCGCCCGGCATGACCGGAAGACCGGCATCGGCCAGCATCGCCTTCAGCTTCGCCGCCGCCGCCTGCTGCGCCTCGCGCTCCACGCTCGACGCCTTCAGGTGCCGCACACTCGCCAGCACGCCCGCCACCAGCACCGGCGACAACGAAGTCGTGAAGATGAAGCCCGGTGCATAGCTGCGGATCACGTCGACGATCATCTGATCGGCCGCGATATAGCCGCCCATCACGCCGAACGCCTTGCCGAGCGTCCCCTCAATGATGGTCAACCGGTCTGCAACGCCCTCGCGTTCCGAAATGCCACCGCCACGCGGGCCGTACATGCCGACCGCATGAACCTCGTCGAGATAGGTCAGCGCGTTGTATTTGTCGGCGAGGTCGCAGATCGCCGCCACCGGCGCGACGTCGCCCTCCATCGAATACACGCTCTCGAACGCGATCAGCTTCGGCGTGGCGGGATCGACCGCGGCCAGCAGTTCCTCGAGATGGTCGAGATCGTTGTGGCGGAACACGAACTTCTCGCAGCCGGCGTTGCGGATGCCGGCGATCATCGAGGCGTGGTTGAGTTCGTCGGAGAAGATCACGCAGCCGGGCAGGATCTTGGCGAGCGTCGCCAGCGTCGCCTCGTTCGACACGTAGCCGCTGGTGAACAGAAGCGCGCCTTCCTTGCCATGCAGATCGGCGAGTTCGCCTTCGAGATCGACATGGTAATGCGTGTTGCCGCCGATGTTGCGCGTGCCGCCGGAGCCAGCGCCGACATCATGCAGCGCCTCCTCCATCGCCGCGATCACCTTGGGATGCTGGCCCATCGCGAGGTAATCGTTGGAGCACCACACCGTGATCGGCTTCGGCCCGTTATGCCCGGCGAAACAGCGCGCGTTGGGGAACGCGCCCTTGTTGCGGAGGATGTCGATGAACACCCGGTAACGACCCTCGGCATGCAGCCGATCGATCGCCTGAGTAAAGATCCGCGAGTAATCGACCCCGCGCGCCGGTGCATGCGATTCCATGATCGTCGGCATTTAGTGGCAATCCCTCCCACTTTCCAGCGCATTGCGTGCATTCGCGCGTGTCGCGTCCGCATGTAGGCATGGCGCTGTAGACCGATCGTGCCGGCCTTTGCTGCTGGACACTTTGTCGCAGCCCCGCCGCATCGGTGCAAGGCCCGTCAAAGCGACTCCACGTCCGACAGCCCGTAGCCATGCAGGGCAGGGCGGAGCGCCGCATCGTCCGCGCCCACGCCGGTAAACACCGCGCGCCCGACCCCCGGCGTATCCGGCCACACCTGCCCCCGCGTCAGATGGGCGATCCGTCGCGCGATCCCGGCCGATCCATCGACGAAGGTGAGCGGCCGGGGGGCGGCGGCGGCGAGCCGTCCGGCCACGAGTGGAAAATGCGTGCAGGCGTTGACGATCACGTCGATGCGCGCCCCGCCGGGCTGATCGAGCAGCCCCGCCAGAATGGCGCGGTACCGCTCCGGTGCGGCGACATGGCCACGCAACTCCGCCTCCGCCAGTGCCACCAGTTCGGCGGAGCCGTGGCGCAGCACCAGGCAATCGGCTGCGAAACGCGCGGCGAGATCGTCGACATAGGGCTGCCGCACGGTGGCATCGGTGCCGAGCACGCCGATCGCGCGCGTCACGCTGGCCTCGGCGGCGGGCTTGATCGCGGGCACGGTGCCGACCACGGGCAGGTCAAGCGCGCTGCGCACCGCGCCGAGTGCGATGGTCGAGGCGGTGTTGCACGCGATCACGATCAGGCGCGGGCGATAGCGTTCCGCCAGCCGCCCGAGCAGCGCCGGCACGCGCGCGGCGATTTCGGCCTCGGTCTTGGTACCATAAGGGAAGCCGGCCGAATCGGCGACGTAGACGAACGGCGCCTGCGGCAGCAGTGCGCGGGTGGGCCCCAGCACCGAGAGGCCGCCGACTCCCGAATCGAAGAACAGGATCGGCCGCGCATCGTTCATCGGCGCAGGCCATAGCCGCAACCTCCGATTTGACAATCTTTCTGCTTGATGGAGAGCATGGCGCGTGCGCTCGCGTGCCGCTAGAAGGGGAACGACTGGGGGCGAAACGATCATGCCGACCGAACATCTCTGGGGTACACCGGCGGCCATGTTGCTGTTCGGCTATCTGCTCGGCGCGATACCGTTCGGGCTGATCCTCACGCGCGCGTTCGGCGCGGGCGACCTGCGCCAGATCGGCTCCGGCAATATCGGCGCGACCAACGTGCTGCGGACCGGGCGCAAGGGGCTGGCGGCGGCGACGCTGATCCTCGATGCGCTGAAGGGCTTTGCGGCGGTGGCGATCGCCGAGGCACTGGCCCCGGGAACGGGCGTGCTGGCCGGGGCGGCGGCTTTCCTCGGCCATCTCTATCCGGTGTGGCTGCGCTTTCGCGGCGGCAAGGGGGTGGCGACGCTGCTCGGCATCGCGCTTGCGCTGCACTGGCCGATCGGGTTGGTCTATGCGGTCGTGTGGCTGGGGCTGCTGGCGGCGGTGCGGATTTCCTCGATCGCGGGCATGACGGCGGCGGTGAGCGCGCCGGTGGCGGCCGCGCTGTTCGACCGGTTCGATTTCGTGCCGCTGTTGATCGCATGTGCGCTGCTCGTGCTGTGGAAGCACCGCGCCAATATCGAGCGGTTGCTCGACGGCAGCGAACCGCGGGTCGGCAGCAAAGCGCGTGGCTGATTCGGCAGAGGTCGCGCGTATCCGCCTGATCCGCACGGCGCAGATCGGCCCGGTCACCTATCGCCAACTGGTCGCGCGATTCGGCGACGCAGCGGCGGCGATCGAGGCACTGCCGGGGCTGGCGGCACGCGGCGGCGGGCGCTCGCCGGTCGTCGCCTTGCCAGCCGTGGCGGAACGCGAACTCGCGGCAGCGCGAAAACTCGGCGCGCGGCACCTGTTCATCGAGGATGCGGACTATCCCGAACTGCTCGCGCAACTCGACGATGCGCCGCCGGTGGTGATGGTGCGCGGCAACGTCAGCCTGTTGGCGCGTGACTGCGTGGCGATGGTGGGCGCGCGCAACGCCTCGGCGGCGGCGTGCCGCTTTTCGCGGCAGATTGCCGCCGAACTGGGGCGCGAAGGCATCACCGTGGTTTCGGGTCTCGCGCGGGGTGTCGATACCGCCGCGCACGTCGGCTCGATCGAGGGCGGCACGGTCGGCGTGATCGCGGGCGGGATCGACGTGGTATACCCACCCGAAAATGCGGACTTGCAGGAGCGGATCGCGCGCGAGGGCCTGCTGATCGCCGAGCAGCCGCCCGGAACCGAGCCGCGCGCGCGGCACTTCCCGTATCGCAACCGCATCATCGCCGGCGCATCGCTCGGGACGCTGGTGGTGGAAGCGGCGCCGCGCTCCGGCTCGCTCATCACCGCGCGGCTGGCGGGCGAGTCGGGGCGTGAGGTGATGGCGGTACCGGGCAGCCCGCTCGACCCGCGCGCGCAAGGCTGCAACGGGTTGATCCGCGAGGGCGCGACGCTGATCCAGTCCGCCGCCGATATTGTCGAGGCGATCCGCCCGATCGATGCGCGGCGGGTGCGCTCACCGGTCGCGCGGTTCGCGGGGCCGCCGCCGCAGGACGCCAGCGCGGCCGAACGCGATCGCATCACCGGCCTGCTCGGCCCGGTGCCGGTCGCGGTCGACGAACTGATCCGCCAGTCGGGCGCTGCACCGATGGTGGTGCAGACGGTGCTGCTGGAGCTCGAACTGGCGGCGCGTCTGGAACGGCATGCCGGCGGCCGGGTCAGCCTGATCGGGTAAGGCGGTGTCGCGCCCTCTGGCCATCCGCAGGTGAACGATAGCAGATTGACTGCGTTATGCAGCCAGATACCATCCGCGCACCGGCTCGCGTCGGAACCCCGAACCCGCGCGGGCTAAGTTGGAGCGACATGCGATGCCTTTGGTTCGTCTGCTTGTAGCCGGTGCCCTGATCGTCACCACCATGACCGTCACGGCGCTCCCCGCCGAGGCTAAGCGCAAGCCGGACAATGTCAGCTGGACCAAACCCGGCGTGTCATTCGCCGACTATCAACACGACGCGCTGACGTGTTCGAACCAGACCTATGGCCTGGAGGTCAGCATGAAACCGGGAACCGCGCACGCGCTGGCCGCGCTCAACGGTGCGCAACTGGGCGGTCTGGTGCAGGGCCTGCAACAGACCACCGGCCCGGGCGGCGCCGACTACCGGGGCGCCGCCGGTTATCAGGCGGCGATGAACGTGGTGGCGCCGGACCGGGTGCTGTACCGCAATTCGACCTACACGCAGATGTTTCGAGGTGCCGCGTACCACGATGTCGTCGACCAGTTACAGGCGGTGCTGGACTATTGCCTCGTCTCGCACGGGTACCGTCGCTTCACGCTGACCGGCGAACAACTGCACCAGCTGCGTCAGTATCCGAAGGGGTCCGAGCAGCGCGCACGCTACGCCTACACTCTGGCCAGCGCCGCCGGTTAGCGTGTTTCAAGGAACCCGCGCGAAGGGGGCAGCCTGACCGGCCACCCCCTGTTCGTAGCGATTACCAGATGTGGACGCGCTGTGCCGGCGGCAGGTACAGCTTGTCGCCGGGCTTCACGTTGAACGCGGTGTACCAGGCATCGACATTGCGGACGACGCCGTTGGCACGGAAATAGACCGGGCTGTGCGGATCGGTGAGCAGCGCCTGACGCTGCGCATCCGGCCGCGTCTTGCCGCGCCAGGCCTGCGCGAAGGCGAGGAAGAAGCGTTGGTCGCTGGTCAGCCCGTCGATCATGCCGGGCTTGCCATGCTTGGCGAGATAACGCTGGTAGGCGCCATACGCCGCCTCGATCCCGCCGAGATCGCCGATATTCTCGCCAAGCGTCAGCTTGCCCTGGATGTGCGTGCCCGGCACCGGCTCGTACGCGTCATACTGGCTGGCGAGTGCGGCGGTGCGCGTCTCGAACTGCTTCTTCGCGACCGGCGTCCACCAATTCTCGAACTTGCCGGTCGGGCCGAAGCCCGCGCCCTGATCGTCGAAGCCGTGGCCCATCTCATGGCCGATCACCGCGCCGATCGCGCCGTAGTTCACCGCCGGGTCCGCCGCCGGATCGAAGAACGGCGGTTGCAGGATCGCCGCCGGGAAGGTGATCTGGTTGGCCAGCGGGCTGTAATAGGCGTTCACCGTCTGCGGGGTCATGCCCCACAAGCTGCGATCGACCGGCTTGGGGAAGCGTGACAGCTCCAACTGGTGCTCGAACTCGCCCGAGCGCATCACGTTGCCGAGCAGATCGCCGCGCACCACCTTGAAGCTCGAATAGTCGATATATTTGGTCGGGTGGCCGATGCGCGGTTCGAACGCGGCGAGTTTGGCGAGCGCTGCCTTGCGGGTCGGCTCGTCCATCCACGGCGCCTTGGAGATCCGCTCCTGATAGGACGCGCGCAGGTTCTCGATCAGCTCGTTCATCTGAGCCTCTGCGGCGGGCGGGTAGAAGCGCTGGACGTACAACTGCCCCACCGCCTCGCCGAGTGCGCCGTTGGTCAGCGCGATGCCGCGCCGCCAGCGCTCGCGCTGCGTAGGCACGCCCGACAGCGTCTGGCTGTAGAAGGCGAAGCGCGCATCGTCGAACGCCTTGGTCAGGTAGGTCGCGTGGTCGCTGATGAAGTGGAACGCGAGATAATCCTGCCACGTCGATACCGGCGTGGCGGCGAACAGCTTGCCCATGGCGGCGATCGCGGTGTTCTGCGTCATCAGCACCTTGGGCGACGCTTCGAGACCGGCGGTCTTCACCAGCAGCGGCCAGTCGAACTCCGGCGCCTTGGCGGTGAGGCCGGCGATATTCTCGGGATCGTTCAGCTTGGCGATGTCGCGGCTCTCGGCGGGCGACCATTGCCCCTTGGCCATCGCGGTTTCGAGCGCGAAGATCGCGTCCGCCTTGGCGCCCGCATCGGCGATGCCGCCCATCGTCAGCATCTGCTGGATGTACGCGCGATAGGCCTTGCGAAACGCGTCGTACTTCTCGCCCGGCAGCAGGTAATTGTCGCGCGGCATGCCCAGCCCGCCTTGCCCCGCAACGGCGGTGTAGTGCGTCGGATCGGCGAGGCCGGGCATCGCGCCGATCTCGACCGGCGTCGCATAGCCGACGCTCGCGAACAGCGTCTGGAGCGCGGTGCGGTCCTTCGCCGCCGCGATCTTGGCGAGATAGGGTTTCAGCGGCGCGGCGCCCTTCGCCTCGATGCCGGGCACGTCCATCCAGCTTGCGTAGAAATCGCCGACCTGCTGGCCGGTCGCGCCGTATTTGGCGGGGTTCGCGGCCATGTCGTTGAGGATGGTGCGGACGTTCGCCTCGGCATTGTCGCGCAGCAGCACGAACGGGCCGGTCGAAGCCTTGTCTGCGGGGATCGGGGTCGCCTTGTCCCAGCCGCCATTGGCATAGGCCCAGAAATCGTCGCCCGGCTTCACCGCCGTATCGCGCGCGGCGAGATCGACGCCGAAATCGCCATAGACGGTCTTGGCGACGGGTGCCGCGACGATCGGAACGGCAACGGCGAGCGCAACCGCCGCCGAGCAGCGGAGCATGATCGATAAGCGCATGAAGTCCCCCAACAAACAGTGTATTGTCAAAGCGTAACGGTACGCCGACGGGTGTGCAATCCCCGCGTGGGTCAGACCACGCGGTTGGCCACCAGATCGTCCACCACCGCCGGATCGGCCAGCGTCGAGGTATCGCCGAGCGAGGAGACGTCCCCCTCCGCGATCTTGCGCAGGATGCGGCGCATGATCTTGCCGCTGCGCGTCTTAGGCAGGCCGGGGGCGAATTGCAGCTTGTCGGGCGTGGCGATCGGGCCGATCTCGCCGCGCACCCATTTCACCAGATCACGACGCAGGTCGTCGGACGCTTCCGCGCCCGCGTTCAGCGTCACATAAGCGTAGATGCCTTGGCCCTTGATGTCGTGCGGCATGCCGACCACGGCGGCCTCGGCCACCTGCGGGTGCAGGACCAGCGCGCTCTCCACCTCGGCGGTGCCCATGCGGTGGCCCGACACGTTGATGACGTCATCCACCCGGCCGGTGATCCAGTAATAGCCGTCCGCATCACGCCGCGCGCCGTCGCCGGTGGTGTATTTGCCGCGATAGGTGGTGAAATAGGTCTGGAAGAAGCGGTCGTGATCGCCCCACAAGGTGCGCATCTGCCCCGGCCAGCTTCGCGCGATGACGAGGTTGCCCTCCGCCGCGCCGTTCAGAACCTGCCCCTCGGCATCGACGATCTGCGGGTCGACCCCCGGCATCGGCGTGGTGGCGGAGCCCGGCTTCAGCGCGGTCGCGCCGGGCAGGGGAGAGATCATGTGGCCGCCGGTCTCGGTCTGCCACCATGTGTCGATGATCGGGCAGCGGCCCTCGCCGACAACGTCGTGATACCACCGCCACGCTTCGGGGTTGATCGGCTCGCCAACCGTGCCGAGCAGCTTCAGGGATTTGCGGCTGGTCTTGGTGACGTACGCGTCGCCCTCCTTCATCAGCGCGCGCAAGGCGGTCGGGGCGGTGTAGATCGCCTGCACCTGATGCCGGTCGCACACCTGCCAGATGCGGCTGGCGTCGGGCCAGTTGGGCAGGCCTTCGTACATCAACGTCGTCGCGCCATTGGCGAGCGGCCCGTAGACGACATAGCTGTGCCCCGTCACCCAGCCGATATCGGCGGCGCACCACCACACATCGCCCGGGCGGTAATCGAACGCGAGTTCGTGCGTCAGGCTCGCCCACAACAGATACCCGCCCGAGGAGTGCAGCACGCCCTTGGGCTTGCCGGTCGAGCCGGAGGTGTAGAGCAGGAACAGCGGGTCTTCCGCGCCCATTGGTTCTGGCGGGCAGGTGGCGGAGACGCTCGCCGCCGCCTCGTGATACCACACGTCGCGGCCGTCCTGCATCGCCACCGCCCCGCCGGTCGCGCGCACGACGATCACCGTCTTCAGCGCGGGCGCGTTGGGCGCGCACGCATCGACATTGGCCTTCAATGGCACCGTCTTGCCGCCACGCCGGCCCTCATCGGCGGTGATGACGATGCGGCTGTCGCAATCGGTGATGCGGCCGGCCAGCGCCTCGGGCGAGAAGCCCCCGAACACCACCGAATGGATCGCACCGATCCGCGCGCAGGCGAGCAGCGCGAACGCGGCTTCGGGGATCATCGGCAGGTACACCGTCACGCGGTCGCCCTTGGCCACGCCCTGCGCCTTCAGCACGTTGGCGAAGCGGCACACCTCGGCATGCAGTTCAGTGTAGGTGAAGCGGCGCGGCTCCGCCTTGGGATCGTCCGGTTCCCAGATCAGCGCGATCTGGTCGCCGCGCTTCGCCAGATGGCGGTCGATGCAATTGGCGGAGACGTTCAGCTTGCCGTCCGCGAACCACTGGATGCGGAAGTCCTTCTCGTCGAACGACCAGTCGCCGGCGATCTCGGGGCGCTTGATCCAGTCGAGCCGGCGCGCCTGTTCGAGCCAGAAGCTGCCGGGATCGGCGAGCGAACGCCCGTAAAGCCGTTCGTAGCCCGCCGCATCGACACGCGCGCGCTTCGCCCATTCCTCGGGCACGGGGTAGAGGGTCTGTTCTGACATGCCGGTCTCCTGGTCAGGCTCTTTGCCCGGTCAGGCGGGGACGTGGCAAGGTGGCGGCGCGTTCGAATTGCCGCTATTTGCGCGCCGCTTGTCTCGCGCCTACGCTTTTGCCAAGCGTGTGCGACCATCGCCGGAGGAAGAGCGAAGATGATCCTGATGTTGCTGCTCCAGGCGGCCGCCATGCCTGCCGCCCCCGCGCCCGGCTGGGCCACGGTCGCCAAGATCGATCCGGCGACGCACCTCGGCTCGACGTCGGTGTCGACACGGACCGCGGATGGCGGCGCCCGGCTGGTGGTGCGGTGCGACCGGACCGCGGGCAACGTCAACAACGTGTCGGTGCAATTCATTCCCAAGGGCGGCTTCGCCAAGGCGACGCCACGACCCGTCACGCTTCAGGCGGACAACGGCCCCGCGCTCGGCACCAATTGGGACTTCCCCGGTGGCGGTGCCTATACCGCGCAGGACGGCGTCGTAACCACGCTGACGGTTGCGATCGCGCACGGCCATACCATCAAGATCCGCGCGATCGACCCTGCCAACGCGGTGGTGGACGCGGTGTTCGCCGGGCCGGGCAGCGAGGCGCCGATCCGCCAGACGGTGGAGGCATGCGGGCAGGTGTTCGGCCAGATGCCCGCGCCGCCCCCGCCGCCGCCCGCCGCGCCCAAGACCGACGACGCGGGGAATTGAGGCGATGAAACTCGGCCGGCTCAACCACATCGGCGTGGCGACACCATCGATCGTGGCATCGGTGGCGTTGTACCGCGACGTGCTGGGCGCGACCAGCATCGGCGAACCGTTCGATCTGCCCGCGCAGGGCGTAAAGGTGTGCTTCGTCGATACGCCCAACACGCAGATCGAACTGATCGAGCCGCTGGGGGAAGCGTCGCCGATCCACGGCTTCCTAGCCAGGAACCCGGCGGGCGGGCAGCACCACGTCTGTTACGAGGTGCCCGACATCGCGGCGGCGAAGGCGTGGTTCGAGGGGCGGGGTGCGCGCCTGCTGGGCGAGTCCCGCATCGGCGCGCACGGCACGCCGGTGTTCTTCCTCCACCCGCGCGATATGGGCGGCGTGCTGACTGAAATCATGGAGACGCCGGCCGAGGCGCACTGACGCCCGGCCGGCCGACTGGCTACCGTAGCAGCACCAGCTCCTCCGCCATCGTCGGGTGCAGTGCGACCGTCTCGTCGAAGGCCTGCTTGGTCAGGCCCGCCTTCACCGCCACCGCCGCCGCCTGCAGGATTTCCGGTGCGTCCGGTCCGATCATGTGCAGGCCGAGAATCCGCCCGGTCACGCTGTCGCACACCATCTTGTAGAGCGCGCGCTCATTGCGGCCGGCGAGCACGTTCTTCATCGGCTGGAAGTCCGACGTGTAGACCTTCACCGCGCCGAATTTGTTCTTGGCCTGACCCTCGGTAAGCCCGACGCTTGCGATCGGCGGGTGGCTGAACACCGCCGACGGGATGTTGTCGTAATCGACCCGCGTCGGCTTCCCGCCGTACAGCGTGTCGGCGAACGCCTGCCCCTCGCGGATCGCGACAGGGGTGAGCTGCACACGATTGGTGACGTCCCCGATCGCATAGATGCTCTCGCATGCGCTCTGTCCGCTTTCGTTGACGGGAATCGCGCCTTTCGCATCGACTTCGATACCCGCGCTCTCCAGCCCGAGGCCTTCGGTGTTGGGGTCGCGGCCGGTGGCGAACATCACGCAATCGGTCTCGATCGGGTCGTGGCCGGTCATCGACACCAGCAGGCTGCCGTCGGCCTGCTTCTCGATGCCGCGGAAGTCCGCGTGGAAGCGGAAGTCGATCCCCTTCATCATCGAAATCTGGAGCAGCCGGTCGCGGATCTGCTCGTCGTAGCCGCGCAGGATCACGTCGGTCCGGTTGATGAGCGTGACGTGCGCGCCGAACTGGTGGAAGATGCCGGCGAACTCGTTGGCGATGTAGCCGGCACCGGCGATCACGATGCGCTTGGGAATCGCATCGAGATGGAACGCCTCGTTCGAGGTGATGCCGAGTTCGTGGCCGGGGCACTTCGGCACCGAAGGCGTCGCGCCGGTCGCTACCAGGATACGCGCCGCCGTCACCTCGCGCCCGTCACCCAGGCGCAGGCTGTGCGGACCGGTGATGACCGCGCGATCGTTGATGATGGTCACGCCGTTGTTGGTCAGCGTCGACGTATACGCCGCGTTGATCCGGTCGATCTCCTCGAAGACGTTGTCGGTCAGCACCTTCCAGTCGAAGTCGCAGGTCGGCACGTTCCAGCCGAAACGGCGTGCGTCCGCCAGATCCTCGGCGAAATGCGCGCCGTAGATCAGCAGTTTCTTCGGCACGCAGCCGCGGATGACGCAGGTGCCGCCGACGCGATATTCCTCCGCCACCGCAACCTTGGCTCCGTAAGCGGCGGCGACGCGCGATGCGCGGGTACCGCCGGAACCGGCGCCGATGACGAACAGATCATAATCGTAACTATCGCTCATGCAGCGCTCCTAGACCGCGCACGAACGCCATAAAAGCGCATTTGTCGCAATGCGGCTTTGCTGTATCGAAGCGCTCGGGCAAGGGCCGGACGGCCCGCGTGGGCGCAAGTTGGGGAGCGGCCGGCAGCGCCGCAAGGGTCTGGAGGATCACGTCGATGCGCAATATCCTGTGTCTGTCGGGCCTGTTGGTCCTCGCCGCCTGTCACAGCGGCGACCAAACCGACACCGCACAGCCCCCGCCGACCGAAGTCGCCGCGCAGGGCGATACCCCGAACCCGACTGAGTCGCCGATCGATCCCGATCCCAACAATCCGCTGATCGGCGACTGGCGGATCGATAGCGGGCTGACCTGTATCTACGACCGGCTGACGTTCACCGAAGACATGCGGGTCGCGCACCGCACCAGCGACCGCGATCAGCCCGCCCGCGATTTGCCGACCCCGGTCGACAAATATACCGTGACCGCCAACAAGGTGCAGGTCGATGTGGTCGGCGAGGACAAGCCGGTCACGTATGTGTTGCTCGACCCGGCGCACATCAGCGACGGCACCACGGCGTGCCGGTTCCACAAGGCGGGATAACGCGGCGTCAGGCGGCGCCGGTGTTGCCGCCCCTGTTCAGGAAGAGGCGGCGAACCCCATGCGAGCCCGCCGCCTGCCGGATCACCCGAATGCGCGTTTGATAAGGTCGGTGGTCGAGACGTCGAACTCCTGACCGCCCGCGTCCGCGGCCTTGGCCATCTCCTTGCCCAGCTCCACGCCGAACTGATCGAACGAGTTGATGCCGATCAGCACGCCGCTGACGAAGGTGCGGTGTTCGTAGAACGCGATCAGCGCGCCGAGCGTGCGGGCATCGAGCGTGTCGAGCAGGATCGTGGAAGACGGCCGGTCGCCCGAATAGGCGCGCGCCTTGTCCTCGTTGTCGCGGCCCGCCATCAGCGCGGCACCTTGCGCGAACGCATTGAGCAGCAACTGGCGGTGGTGGTCCTCGGACAGGGTATCGCCCGGCTCGATCACGGCGACGAACTCGACCGGCACGAGATGCGTGCCCTGGTGGAGCAACTGGAACACCGCGTGCTGCGCATCGGTGCCGACGCCGCCCCACGTGATCGGCGCGCTCGGCCGGGTGAGCGGCTGGCCGTCGATCGTCACGCCCTTGCCGTTCGATTCCATCTCGAGCTGCTGGAGGTAGGATGGCAGCAACCGCAGCCGCTCGTCATAGGCGAAGGTCGCGCGCGTCTCACAGTGGCGGACCTGCGCGTAATACTGGTCGGCGAAGGCGGCGAGCGCGGGTGCGTTCTGGCCAAGCGCGGTCTGCTTGAAGTGGCGATCCATCTCGGCCGCCCCTTCGAGCAGGTCTGCGAACTCGTCCCAGCCGAGCGCGAGCGCGGCCGGAAAACCGATCGACGACCACAAGGAGTAGCGCCCACCCACCGAATCGGCGAACGGCAGCACGCGGGTTTCGTCAACGCCCCATTCGACCGCCTTGTCCGGCGATGCGGTCAGCGCGACGACGCGACCGTAGACGTCCTCGACGCCGCCCTCGGCCATCCATTGCAGCACGCTTTCGGCGTTGAGCATGGTCTCCTTGGTGGTGAACGTCTTGGAAGCGACCACCAGCAGCGTCGCGGTCGGATCGAACTTGGCGAACACCTCTTCCAGCGCCGCGCCATCCACGTTGGAGACGATCGCCACATCGTAGCGGCCCGATTCACGGCCAAGCGCGTCGACCAGCAGATCGGGCCCAAGCGCCGAGCCGCCGATGCCGACATGCAGGATATGCTCGATCGGCCCGAGCGCCTCGCCCTCGATCGCGTCGATCAGCGCGCGCATCCGGGCGTGCAGCGCCTGCGCCTTGGCGACGTCCTCCTCCGCACCCTCGCCACGCTCGGCGACGTGGGTGACCGAACGGCCTTCGGTGGTATTGATGACCTTGCCCGCGAACAGCGCCTCGCGCTTGCCCGCGAGGTCCTGCGCCTTGGCCAGCGCCTCGAACGCGGCGATCGCATCCTTGGTGAGGTGCGTCTTCGACCAGTCGAAGTGGATGCCGGCGACGTCGAGGCTGAGGCTGCCGAGCCGTCCGGCATCGGCGGCGAAAAGATCGGTAAGCCTGGTTGCGGGGAGCTGTTCGATCGCGGTCCAGTCGGCAGGCATGGGCACCTCGGAAATGGTTTAGGACGGGATGGTCAGATCGTCCTAGCCGCGCCACATTACAACCACCAGCTTGACGAGGGGTGGCACCCTGACCAAAGGCCCGAAAATGTCCGAACCCGATTCAAAACCCGCCCGTGTCACCACCAAGGCGGGAAAGCCGCGTTCGGAAACACGCGAGACGCTGACCTTCCTGCTCAAACTCGCAGTGGTCGTGCTGATCTTTCGCAGCTTCATCTTCGCGCCGTTCAGTATCCCGAGCGAATCGATGATGCCGCGCCTGCTGATCGGCGATTACCTGTTCATCTCGAAATGGAATTACGGCTACTCGCGCTGGTCGCTGCCGTGGGGCGTGCCGCTGATCCCCGGTCGCGTGTTCCCGCACGATCCGGCGCGCGGCGACGTGGTGGTGTTCCGTGGCCCGCCGGGCGACGACGTCGACGTCATCAAGCGCGTGATCGGTCTGCCCGGCGACACCATCCAGGTGCGGCACGGTCAGGTGATCCTCAATGGCGTCGCGGTGCCGAAGGAGCGGATCGGCGACTTCATCCTGCCGCTGTCGCCCAATTACGGCACCGATGCCTGCGATCCGCCGTTCCAGAGCGTCGATGCCAAGGGCAGGCCGGTGTGCCGCTACATGCAGTTCCGCGAGACGCTGCCTGACGGCAAGAGCTACAACGTGCTCGACAAGGGCGAGATGCCCGACCGCGACGACACCAAGGTCTACAACGTGCCGACCGGTCGCGTGTTCGTGATGGGTGACAACCGCGACAACAGCTCGGACAGCCGCTTCCCCGCGCCGGCCGACGCGCTGCCGGGCGAGGCGAGCGGCATGGGCTACGTGCCGATGGAGCGGATCGAGGGCAAGGCGGTGGTCGGCTTCTGGTCGACCGATGGTTCGGCCAACTGGCTGCTGCCGTGGACGTGGTTCACCGCCGCGCGGCTGAACCGCATCGGGGAAGGCTTTTGAGCGAAGCGCTCAGGGGCTGGATCGCGGGCGCGCTCGGCCACGCGCCCGCCGATCTCGCCAGTTACGAACGCGCGCTGACGCATGGCAGCCAGGCGGCGGCGAATTACGAGCGGCTCGAGTTTCTCGGCGACCGGGTGCTCGGCCTCGTCATGGCGGAGTGGCTGTACGCGCTCTACCCCAAGGAGCCGGAGGGCGCGTTGTCGCGGCGGCTCAACACGCTGGTGACGGGGGCGGCCTGTGCGGATGTCGCGCGCTCGCTCGGCGTGCCGGCGCAGTTGCGGCTCGGCAAACAGGCGCGTGACGACGGCGCGGCGGATAGCGACAACGTGCTGGGCGACGTGATGGAGGCGCTGATCGGCGCACTCTATCTCGACGTCGGGCTGGAGGCGGCGCGCGCCGCGATTCGTACCGCCTGGGGCGACCGGCCGATGCGCGCGACGGCGGCACCGCTTCACCCGAAATCGGCGTTGCAGGAATGGGCGGCGGCGAACAACCGCAAGGCGCCGGCTTACGAGGTGGTCGATCGCTCCGGCCCGCACCATGCGCCGCGCTTCACGGTGAAGGCCACGCTCGGCGGTTTTGCGGAGGCGCAGGCCGAGGGCGGGTCGAAGCAGGAAGCCGAGACGGCGGCAGCGGCGGCGTTGCTGGCGAAGGTTACCGGCTGAGCGTCGATCCGGGTGCGCAGCCGACGGCGCGGCTTACTCCGCCGCAGTCTCCACGGCCGCTTCGCCCGGCACCACACGCGGCTCGGCGCGGAAGCCCAGCGTCGCGCGGCCCTGCACCGGCCCGGCCACATCCGCGACCAGATACAACGGCCGCCGCTTCGATTCGACGTAGAGCCGGCCGAGGTACTCGCCGATCATCCCCAGCACGAACATCTGCACCGCGCCCAGCAGCACCACCACCAGCATCGTCGAGGTCCATCCCGCCACCGCGCTGCCGGTGAGGAAGCCGACGAGGATGTAGACGAACAGCAGCAGCGACAGCCCGGTCAGCACCAGCCCGGCGTGGCTGGCGAGCCGAAGCGGCGCGGTCGAGAAACCGGTCACCGCATCGAGCGCGAGGCGGATCATCTTGCCGAGCGGGTAATTGGTTTCGCCGGCGAACCGCTCGTGCCGGTCGTAGACGAACGGCACCTGGCGGAAGCCGACCCACGCCACCATGCCGCGAATGAAGCGCGCCTGTTCGGGCAGCGACAGGAACGCGTCGAGCGCACGCCGGCTCATCAGCCGGAAATCGCCGGTGTCGAGCGGGATGGCGGTGTCGGTCACCCGGTCGAGCAGGCGGTAGAACGCCGCCGCGGTCACCTTCTTGAACAGCGATTCGCCCGCGCGCTTGCGGCGCACCGCGTAGACGACGTCGGCATCCTGCGCCGTCATCACCCTGCGCATGTCGGCAAGGAGTTCGGGCGGGTCCTGCAAATCGGCATCGATGATGAGGATCTGCTCGCCCGCGCACAGGTCGAGCCCGGCGGTGAGCGCGAGCTGATGGCCGTGATTGCGCGACAGGTTGATCGCGACGAGGTGCGGATCGGCGGCGGCGAGCCGCTGCATCACCGGCCAGCTATCATCCTTCGATCCGTCGTTGATGAACAGGATTTCGAAATCCTCGCCCACCGCCGCCCGCGCCGCGCCGGAAACGCGCGCGTAAAGCTGGTCGAGGCAGGCCGCCTCGTTATAGCAGGGGATGACGACGGACAGGGCAGGGCGTTGCATAGTGCCGCGCATAGCGCCTTGGCCGCCGAATGCCGATGCCGAAAATTGCTGCATGCTCGCGAGACTCCCCCGATTCCCAACCGCGACGCGGTAGCATCGAAAGCTTTTTGATTCGATAAGGCGCCGTGATGGCCACCGACACCCGCATCTACACCACGCCGCCCGGCATCAAGCTCGGGCCGCTCGCCGACATCGCCGACGGTGCGGCGCGCGGCTTCCGCTTGCCGTTGAAAACCGGAAGGTTCGACGGCGTGGTCGTCCGCACCGGCGACACGGTGACCGGTTACGTCGATCTGTGCCCGCACGCCGGCGTTTCGCTCGCGGCGGCGCCGGACGATTATATCGTGCACCAGGTCTCGACCGGCACACTCATCGCCTGCCGTTGGCATGGCGCGCTGTTCCAGGTTGCGGACGGCGCCTGCATCTCCGGGCCGTGCAAGGGGCAACGGCTGGAGCCGTGGCCGCTCGCGGTGGTGCGCGGCACCATCGTCACCGCGCGGACCGGCCCGCGCTTCCGCTGGTTGCCGTTCCTCGGTTAGCGGCGGTAGCCGTAGCGGCTGTTTTCGAACGACACCACCGCGCCGGCATTGTCGCCCAGCGGAATGGCCGCCGTGCCGTAGATGCCGCGCGTGCCGTTCGAGCCGATCATCGCGCCGACTTCGCCGTGGATGCCCGGACGGGGTGCGCCGCCGTCGTCCATCTCGCCCCGCGCGCGCGCCGCGCTTTCGATGGTGTTGCTGTCGAGGATCTTGTCGCGCTGCTCGTCGCTGAGGCGGATCGTGTCGCCGTCGGGAGCGACGGTTGGCTGCGCCGTCTCCGGTGCCGCCTGCGTCTGCGCTGCGGCCGGAAGCGGGCAACAGCAGGCCGCAGCGGCAAGCGCGAGGAGGCGGGCGGGGCATGGCATCGAACGGATCATATCGCGCTTGTAGACCCGAACCGGCGTGGCTGCAAAAGCATCGGTCGCGACGCGGGGGCGGCCCATGGCACCGGCTAGACCCGCTCCACCCCGCTCACCGCATCCGCCGCGCGCAAGGCGGCGATCAGCCGCATCAGGTGCTGCGTATCGTGAACCTCGACATCGAAGGTGTTGGTGTGGAAACCCGTGTCGCGGTTGTCGAGCCGCATGTTGACGATGTTGGCCTTCTGTCCACCGATGATCGTCGCGATCGTGCCGAGTGAGCCGGGCTCGTTCTTCACCCCCACCGCGATCCGCGCGGTGCCGCCCTCGGTCTTGTCGCCCCATGCCAGATCCACCCAGTCGGCATCGTCGGCGGTGGCGAGCACCGGACACTCGATGACGTGGACCTCGATGCCCTGATCCGGTCGACGCAAGCCGACGATGCGGTCGCCCGGCACCGGATGGCAACATTCGGCAAGATCATAGGCGACGCCCGGCGTCAGGCCACGGATCGAGATCGCCTTGGTCTGCGCGGGCGCCTGCTGCTGGCCACTTGCCTGCACCGAGCCGGGCATCAGCGCCTCCATCACCTCGGTATCGGGAATGCGACGGCGCGCGATCGCCTCCATCAACGCCGCCTCGTCGGGCAGCTTCAACCGGGTAAGCGCGACCTTGATCGCCTCGGCCCCGAGCGATGCGGGCAGGCGCGACACGACCTCGTCGTACAGCTTGCGCCCCAACGCCTGCGTTTCCTCACGCTCGGTCTGGCGCAGATAGCGACGGATCGCGGCGCGCGCCTTGCCGGTGATCGCGAAGTTCATCCAGCTTGCCTGCGGGTGCTGCGCCTTGGATCGCAGGATCTGCACCTGATCGCCATTGGCAATGATCGTGCGCAGCGGCACCACTCGCCCGTTGACCTTCGCGCCGACCGCCTGATCGCCGAGATCGGTATGGACCGCATAGGCGAAATCGATCGGCGTCGCGCCGCGCGGCAACTGGTGCAACTCGCCCTTCGGCGTGAACGCGAAGATGCGATCCTGATACATCGCCATGCGGGTGTGTTCGAGCAGTTCCTCCGGGCTCTCCGCATTGTCGAGGATCTCGACGAGATCGCGGATCCAGCTCACCTGCGTCTCGGCGCGCACCTTGTCCTGCTTGTACGCCCAGTGCGCGGCGAGGCCGAGTTCGGCCTCCTCGTGCATTGCGGGCGTGCGGATCTGGATTTCGATGCGGCGGTTCTCGGCGTGGATCACCGAGGTGTGGAGCGAACGATAGCCGTTGCGCTTCGGCGTCGAGATGTAATCCTTGAACCGTCCCGGCACCATCGGCCAGCGCCGGTGGATCGCGCCCAATGCGGCGTAGCACGCCTCCTCGTCGGGCACGACCGCGCGGAACGCCATGATGTCGGACAACTGCTCGAAGCTGATGTGCCGTTCGTTGGTCTTCTTCCAGATCGAATAGGGGTGCTTCTCGCGGCCGTTGACCTCCGCCTCGATGCCGTGGCGCGACAGCAGCATCTTGAGGCTTGAGCCGATCTTGGCGATGCGGTCGTCGCCGCCTTCCTTCAGTTGCTCCAGCCGGCGGGTGATCGATTCGTAGGCCTCGGGTTCGAGCTGCGCGAAGGCGAGCGTCTGCATCTCCTTCATGAACTCGTACATGCCGATCCGCTCGGCGAGCGGCGCGTAGATGTCCATCGTCTCGCGGGCGATGCGGCGGCGCTTTTCCGGCTTCGAGATGAAGTGCAGCGTCCGCATGTTGTGCAGCCGGTCGGCGAGCTTCACCAGCAGCACGCGGATATCGTCCGACATGGCGAGCAGGAACTTGCGCAGATTCTCCGCCGCGCGCTCGTTCTCGGTCTGCGCCTCGATCTTGGAGAGCTTGGTCACGCCGTCCACGAGCCGCGCGACCGACGGGCCGAACAGCCGGGTGATCTCCTCCGGCGTGGCGACGGTATCCTCGATCGTGTCGTGCAGGATCGCGGTGGCGATCGTCTCGTCATCCAAACGCAGGTCGGTGAGGATACCGGCCACCTCGATCGGGTGGCTGAAATACGGGTCGCCCGATGCACGCTTCTGGCTGCCGTGCGCTTGCATCGAGAACACATAGGCGCGGTTGAGCAACGCCTCGTCGGCATCCGGATCGTAGCTCAGAACCCGATCGACCAGTTCATATTGGCGCAGCACTCTCCCAAGAGTGGGGCGTGCCCCGCTGCTTGGCAATACAATCTTGACCGCGTCGGTGGGCTTTTGCTGCATGGTGGCGTTGTTGCAACGCTTTGCGGCGACACGGAGACGAGGATATGGCGCGAGACACATGGCTCATCACCGGCGCATCGGCCGGGCTCGGCGCGGTGTTCGCCGAACGCGCGGCGGCGGCCGGCCACGACGTGATCCTCGTCGCGCGGCGTGCCGACCGGCTGGACGCGCTCGCGGCTAGGATCGCGGGCACGGGCGTGGCGGCACACGTCATCGCGTGTGATCTCGGCGCGGTCGGAGCGGTGGCCGATTTGATGCGGGAGATCGCCGCGCGCGGGCTGGTGGTGAACACGTTGGTCAACAACGCCGGCTTCGGCGTGCGGGGAGCCTTTGCGGACACTGACGGTGCCGTGCAGGCGGCGATGATCGACCTCAACTGTCGCGCGCTGGTCGAACTCGCCCATGCGGTGCTGCCCGGCATGGTCGGCTTGCGGCGCGGCGGCATCCTCAACATCGCCTCGACCGCAGCGTTTCAGCCCGGGCCGGGCATGGCGGTCTATTACGCGACCAAGGCGTTCGTGCTGAGCTTCTCGGAAGCGTTGCACGAGGAGGTGCGCGGGCACGGCGTGCGCGTGACGGCGCTATGCCCCGGCCCAACCCGCACCGAATTCGCCGGCATCGCCGGTATGGGCAGCAGCGGCTTCTTCGACAAGAACGCCGCCGATGCGGAGACGGTGGTGCGGGACGGTATGGCGGCGCTGGCGCAGGGCCGTGCGATCAAGGTGTCGGGCGCGATGAACGCTGTGATGGCGGGGTCGGTCGGCCTTTTGCCGCGCGGGGTGGCGCGGCGGATTTCGGCGCGCGTGCAAAAGCTGTTGGCGGGTTAACCGCAGCTTTTGTCACGGACGCGGAACGCTCTCGTGCACGCGACGTTCAAACCGGGTGTACTAGAGGGAGCCTGAACATGCTTTGGACAATCGCCGTCATTCTCGTCGTGCTGTGGCTGCTTGGCTTTGCCGTGCATATTGGCGGCGGGTTGATCCACCTGCTGCTGGTGATCGCCGTTATCGTCGTGATCTTCCAGCTCATCACCGGCCGCCGCTCCTTATAAACGGCAAATGTGATCGCCGCCCCGGGGGTGTTACCGGGGCGGCGTCGCAGTTTTGAGGGGTTGCCGGATTTAGCCGGCTATCCCGCCGCTCAGTCTGCGAACAGCAGGACCGGCGTTTCGAGATACCGCTTCAGCGCCTGCACGAAGCTTGCCGCGTCCCAACCGTCGACCACGCGGTGATCGCAACTGATCGACAGGTTCATCAGCTTTGCGCGCACGATATCGTCGCCCCGGAACACCGGCCGCTCGACGATCTTGTTCGGCCCGATGATCGCCACCTCCGGCCGGTTGATGACCGGCGTCGTCGCAATCCCGCCGAGCGGCCCGAGCGACGTGACCGTCAGCGTCGATCCCGACAGTTCCGAACTCGCCGCCTTGCCGGTGCGCGCGGCGTCCGCCAGTCGCGTGATCTCCGCCGCGAGCTGCCAGACGTTCCGGTCCTGCGCGTCGCGGATCACCGGCACCATCAGCCCGGCATCGGTCTGCGTCGCCATGCCGAGATGCACCGCGCCGTGGCGGGTGACCATGCCGGCCTCGTCATCGTAGCGCGCGTTGAGCATCGGGAAGGCGGGGATGGTCTTGCAGATCGCCGCGATCAGTAGCGGCAGCATGGTCAGCTTGGGGCGATCTCCACGGTTGTCGTTGAGGTCGGCGCGCATGTCCTCCAGCGCGGTCACGGCGATTTCGTCGACATAGGTGAAGTGCGGGATGGCGCGTTTCGACGCGGCCATGTTCTCGGCGATGCGGCGGCGCATGCCGATCACCTTTACCGTCTCATCGGCACGTGCGCGCGGGGCGTGCGGCGCGTGATAGCCCTGTGCGCTGCCGTAGCGCAGGAATGCGTCGAGATCGGCATGGCGGATACGCTCGCCCTCGGCCGGCTTCACCTGCGCGAGATCCACGCCGAGCGTGTTGGCGCGGTCGCGCACTGCGGGCGAGGCGAGTACGGTCGCCGGCGTCTTCGCGTCGTCTGGCTTGCCCGGTGCAGACCGGGGGCCAGCATCTGAGGTGGCGGCAGCGGGACGCGGCGCTTCGGCTCCAGCGCCCCCCGACGGCACCGATGCCTGTGCCGGGGAATGCGCGGGCGCGAGAACCTCCTCGACACCCGGATTCTCCGCCTCGAACACCTGCTCGGCCGGATCGACCAGATCGATCGGCCCGAGCGCAGGCGCTTCCTCGGCCCCCACGTCGACGGCATCGGTCTCGATCACCACCAGCGCCGCGCCGATCGACACCTGCTCGCCGACCTCACCCGCCAGTTCGACCACCACGCCAGATACCGGCGATTCCATCTCGACCGTCGCCTTGTCGGTCATCATGTCGGCGACGCGCTGGTCCTCCTCGACCCGGTCGCCGACGGCGATGTGCCACGCGACGATCTCCGCTTCGGAAATGCCTTCGCCGATATCGGGCAGCTTGAAGGTGAAACGCGCCATGTCAAATCCGTTTGTTCGAGCGAAATCTGGAAACACAGTGGGATGGGAAAGCCATCGCCTAGTCGCGCATCACCTTCTTGAGCGCCTCGCCGATCCGCACCGGGCCGGGGAAATACGCCCATTCGAGGCTGTGCGGGTAAGGCGTGTCGAAGCCGGTGACGCGTTCGATCGGCGCTTCGAGGTGGTAGAAGCACCGCTCTTGCACAAGCGCCGACAGCTCCGCGCCGAACCCTCCGGTGCGCGTCGCCTCGTGGATGATCATGCAACGCCCGGTCTTCTTCACCGATGCTTCGATCGTCTCGATGTCGAGCGGGATCAGCGTGCGCAGATCGATGATCTCGGCATCGATACCGGCCTCGGCGATGACGGCGGAGGCGACGTGCACCATCGTGCCGTAGACCAGCACGGTCAGCGCCTCGCCTGCGCGGACCACGTTCGCCTTGCCGAGCGGGATCTTGTAATAGCCCTCCGGCACCGCGCCGGCGGGATGTTGCGACCAGTTCTGTGTCGGCTTGTCCCAATGGCCGTCGAACGGGCCGTTGTAGATGCGCTTCGGCTCGAAGAACAACGTCGGGTCATTATCCTCGATCGCGGCGATCAGCAGGCCCTTGGTGTCGTACGGCGTCGACGGGATCACCGTCTTGATGCCGGAGACGTGGGTGAAGATGCCTTCGGGCGACTGCGAATGCGTCTGCCCGCCGAAGATGCCACCGCCGAACGGCGATCGCACCGTGATCGGCGCGATGAACTCGCCCGCCGAGCGGTAGCGCAGCCGCGCAGCCTCGCTCACCAACTGGTCGAGCGCGGGGTAGATGTAGTCGGCGAACTGGATCTCCGGCACCGGGCGCAGGCCATAGGCGCCCATGCCGACCGCCACGCCGATGATGCCGCATTCGGTTATCGGCGTATCGAACACGCGGGTCTTGCCGAACTTCGCCTGAAGTCCGGCGGTGGCGCGGAACACGCCGCCGAAATAGCCAACGTCCTCGCCCATTACGATCACGGCGGGGTCGCGCTCCATCATCACCGCCATCGCGGAGTTGATCGCCTGGATCATGTTCATGCGCGTGGTGGGTGCGGTAGCCTGCACGTCGGGTTCCTCAGCCATCACTTACGCGCCCACGGACGGCCGCTTGCCGTCTCTTCCCCCAGCATCTGCGCCTGTTGTTCGCGCAAATGCCACGGCATTTCCTCGAACACCCCGTCGAACAACGTGTCGAGCGGCTGGTGCAGGCCGTGGCCGAGGATGCCGTTCGCTTCGGCCGTCTTCTGCGCGGCGCGGACCATCTCGGCGACCGCCTTGTCCTGCGCGACGTGGCGCTCCTCGTCCCACTCGCCGAGTGCGATGAGGTGGTTCTTCAACCGCGTGACCGGATCACCCAGCGGCCACGCACTCGCCTCGCCGGCGGAACGGTACTGGCCGGGATCGTCTGAGGTCGAATGCCCTTCGACGCGGTAGGTGAAATGCTCAATCAGCGTCGGCCCCTGGTTGGTGCGCGCGCGCTCCGCCGCCCAGGCGGTGGCGGCGTAGACCGCGAGCGCGTCGTTGCCATCGACCCGCAAGCCCGCGATGCCGTAACCGATCGCGCGCGCCGCGAACGTGGTCGCCTCCGCGCCGGCGAAGCCGGAAAAGCTCGAGATCGCCCACTGATTGTTGACGACGTTGAAGATCACCGGCGCGCGGTACACGGATGCGAAGGTGCAGGCCGAGTGGAAGTCGCCCTCGGCAGTCGATCCCTCGCCGCACCACGCCGCGGCGATGCGGGTGTCGCCCTTGGCGGCGCTCGCCATCGCCCAGCCGACCGCCTGCGGATATTGCGTGGTGAGGTTGCCCGAAATCGAGAAGAACGACGCTTCCTTGACCGAATACATGATCGGCAACTGTTTGCCCTGCAGGCGGTCGCCCTTGTTCGAATAGATCTGGTTCATCATGTCGACCAGATCCCAGCCGCGCGCGATCAGCAGGCCCTGCTGACGGTACGACGGGAAGCACATATCGTCGCGGTCGAGCGCGAACGCGGCGGAGACGGCGACCGCCTCCTCGCCGGTGCACTTCATGTAGAAGCTCGTCTTGCCCTGCCGCTGCGCGCGAAACATGCGTTCGTCGAACGCGCGCACTGTCACCATGCTGCGCAGCATCGCGCGCAGCGTGTCCGGGTCAAGCCGCGGGTTCCACGGGCCGACCGCCTGACCGTTCTCATCCAGCACGCGCACGAGATCATAGGCGAGTTCGGTGAAATCCTCCGCGCGATCGGCGGTGTCGGGACGGCGTGCCTGGCCGGCCGGCGGCAACTGCACCTGCGTGAAATCCACCGCATCGCCGGGGCGGAAGCGTGGTTCCGGCACGTAGAGCGAGAGGGGGGGCAGATTGGCGCCCTGACGGTCGCTTGGCATCACATCTCCGGCTTCGGTTCGGATCGCCTAAAGCAGCGCCCGAAATCATCTTGTGCACTGTTGTTATTATATTTCAACCGGCTTTGCTAGGGTTCCGTCGCGCAAGGCCATTGACTTGTCCCGGCAAAACAGAACAAAATAGGAACAGTTAGCAGCGAGTCGAATCGTGTCGTCAGCCACCATAGCAGAATTGCGCGAAAGCCTGCGAGCGATCCAGGGCGACGGTTACAAGCGTCGCCCGGTGTTGCCGTTCGGCGTGGCCGCGCTCGACGAGCGGATCGCGAGCGGCGGGCTCCGGCTCGATTCCCTGCACGAGGTCGCCGCCGCCAGCGCGAATCCAAGCGACGATGCCGCTGCGACGTTGTTCATGGCGGGCGCCGCCGCGCGGGCATGGGGGCCGGTGCTGTGGGTGGTGCGCAGGCGCGATCTGTTCGCGCCGGGGCTGTACCAGGCCGGGCTCGATCCTGACCGCGTGCTCTATGCCGAGGCGGCCGACGATGCCGAGGTGCTCGCGCTGATGGAGGAGGGGTTGCGCCACCGTGGCCTCGGCGCGGTGGTCGGCGAGGTCAAGCGCGCGGCCATGCCCAATACCCGCCGCCTGCAATTGGCGGCCGAAGGCGGCAAGACGATCGCGCTGCTGCTGAAACGCCACGCAAGGGAAGGCGGCAATCCGCTCCACGTCCCTTCCGCCGCGATCACACGCTGGCGGATCGGCAGCGCGCCCTCCGAACCGCTGCCGGTGGACGGGGTCGGGCGTGCCTGCTGGCATGTCGCCCTCGTCCGCCAGCGCGGCGGCGAACCTTTTCAAACCATCATGGAGGCATGCGATGAAACGGGTCGCCTCGCTCTACCTGCCCGACTGGCCAATCGAACGGCTGCGGTGGATGACGCAGACCGCTACGCTTACGTCGAGGCAGCTTGAGGCCGAAGTCGCGAGACGCGATAGCGACGCTATCGCGCACAGCGACCGGCCCGGCCGGCGGCGCGAAGCGCCGTCCGACGCCACGGGCTTTGCCCGTGGCGCGTCCCCCCTCGCCGAGGCCGCCGCCGCCGAACGCGCAGTAACCTGCTCGGTCCCACGCGGCGGCGGCTGGCGCCCAGGCGCGCGCTGGGCGCGGGACGACGCACGCGAAGACATCGAAGCACAGATCGCCGCACTCCCCACGCACCAGCGCCCGCCGATGCGTGAGCTCGGCCGCCGCAGCGAAGCGGCCACCCCACCGTTCCGCGCGATGCGCCCGGACGAGGCGACCGGCGGCAATCCGTTCCGCCCGGCCGGCTCCGTGCCGAAGTCGCTCGGCCCGGACTCGCGAAGCTTCCCCGCGCACCCGGATTCCTCGGGGCGCGAGACGTTGCAGCGCCCGAAACTTCGCGACCTCGCCCCGCTTAAGTCCGCAGCCCGTCATTCCCACATCGGCAAGGATCGCCCACTCGTCACCAGCATCAGGCAGGGCAGCACCTTCGTCATCGCCGCCGCCTGTCCAGGCGCGCGTGCGCTCGGCCTCAATCCCGGCATGGCCATCACGCAGGCGCGCGCGCTGGTGCCCGACCTCGACATCCGCGATGCAGATCCGGACGGCGATGCGGCCGATCTGCGGCGTCTCGCGATCACGGCGGCACGACGCTGGACCCCGCTGACAGCCTTATCGGGCGCGGACGGGCTGATGCTGGACATCACTGGCGCCGCGCATCTGTTCGGTGGTGAGGCGCGGATGGCGCGCCGGATCGTGCGACTGCTCGCCCGGCTCGGCTTTACCGCACGCGTCGCGGTGGCGGATACGGTGGGGGCGGCGTGGGCGGTGGCGCGGTTTGGCCACTTCCGGAGTGGCCGGTGCGATGAAGCCCGCGCCGGCTGCATCATCGTGCCGCCCGCCGCGCATATTGACGCCATCGCCCCGCTCCCGCTGGCTGCGCTCCGCCTCGATCCCCGTGCGATCGACGCGCTCGTCCATCTCGGCGTCGATACGATCGGGCACCTCGCCGCGATGCCACGCGCGCCGCTGGTACGCCGCTTTGGCGACAGGCTCGTCACCCGGCTCGATCAGGCAAGCGGGCGCGTCGCCGAGCCGCTCGATCCCGTCATCCCGCCCGAGCCGATCGCGGTCGTGCAGCGCTTCCTGGAGCCGATCGCCACCGCCGAGGCGATCGCCCACTGGCTCGCCGCGCTGATGCCGCGTCTCGTTGCCGAACTCGCGCAGGCCGGGCAGGGTGCGCGGCGGATCGAACTCGTCGCCGAGCGGATCGATGGCGTACCGCAGCGCCTGCACATCGGCCTCGCCCGGCCGAGCCGCGACGGCGCGCACATGCTGCGCCTCATCACCCGCCGCATCGAGGAGATCGCGCCGGGCTACGGCATCGACGCGCTCGCGCTCCACGTCCGCCGCGCCGACCGGCTCGATGCGCAGCCGTTTGACGAGCGGCTCGAGGAGCGACCCGCCGATCTCGCGCCGCTGGTCGACACGCTTGCCAACCGCATCGGCGATGCCCGGTTGTGGCGGATGCAGCCGGTCGAAAGCGACGTGCCCGAACGCTCGCTCAGCGCTGCACCGCCGCTTGCAGAGGCGCCCCGCACAGTCGCGCGGCTCAAAGCCGACGATGTCCGCCAACTCGATCGCGCGGTGGATCTCCATCCCTGGCACCCGCGCTGGCCGCGCCCGGCGCGCCTGCTGCGCCGCCCCGAATTGCTCGATCACGTCATCGCCGAACTGCCCGATCAGCCGCCGCGCCGCTTCACATGGCGCGGGGAGACACACCAGATCATCCGCGCCGACGGGCCGGAGCGTATCCTCGGCGAATGGTGGCAACGCGTTTCCGAGGCCGAGGTGGTGCGCGACTATTTCCGCGTGGAGGACGAGGCCGGCCACCGTTTCTGGCTGTTCCGCCGCGGCGATGGCGAGCGCGCGGAGACCGGCGACCTCGCCTGGTTCATGCACGGTGCGTTCGGGTGAGGTGGGGCGGGTGACCTACTGCGAGCTACAGGTGACAACGCACTATTCGTTCCTGCGTGGTGCGGCGTCACCCGAGCAATTGTTTGTCGCTGCGGCGCAGCATGATATGCCTGCCCTTGGCATCGTCGATCGTAATTCGGTTGGCGGCATCGTACGCGGGCTGGTCGCGGCTGAAGAAATTACGGCGCAAGGTACGCCTATCCGGCTCGTACCTGGTTGCCGGCTGGATTTGGTAGACGGTGCATCTCTGCTGGTCTGGCCCGAAGATCGTGCGGCCTGGAGCCGCCTTACCCGGTTGCTGACACTTGGTAAGAGCCGGGCCGATGCTCAGCATGGTGAGAAGGGAGGATGCTTCCTGCATTGGGAAGATGTCGCGATGCATGGCAGAGGGCTGGTGGCTGCACTGATTCCCGGTTTTGCCGATTTCGGCGATACTGAGCATTTGCGCTGGATGGCGGATATCTTCGGGAAAGATCTCGGCCATCTCTGTCTTACGCAGCACCGCCGACCCGGCGAAGGGCAACGCCTGCACGCCCTCAGCAAAAACGCGCAACGCTTTGGTCTTTCGCCGCTGGTAACAGGCGATGTTTTGTACGACCTGCCCACCCGCCGCATGTTGCAGGATGTCGTCACCGCCATCCGCGAGAAATGTACGGTGGATGAGCTTGGGTTCCGTCGGGAACGCAGCGCCGACCGCCATCTTAAAAGCCCGCAGGACATGGCGCGTCGTTTCCGCAACCATCCGCAGGCGCTCGCCGCTGTGGAAGCGATCGTTGAGCGCTGCACGTTTTCTCCCCGTGAACTCGATTATCAATATCCCGACGAAATCATCATCAGCGGCCGTTCGCCGCAACAGGCGCTGGAACGTCTGGCCCGCAATGCGCTGGATCGAAAATTCGATGGCAAGCCACCGCCTGCTTATACCAAATTGCTCGAGCACGAACTCGGGCTGGTCGGCGAAATGGGGTATGCGCCTTACTTCCTGACGGTCAATTCGATCATGGGGTATGCGCGCAGCCAGAAAATTCTGTGCCAGGGGCGTGGCTCAGCTGCAAATTCGGTGATCTGCTACGTGCTCGACATCACGTCGATCGATCCGGTCGAGCGCACGTTGCTGTTTGAGCGGTTCATCAACAAGGATCGGCGCGAACCACCGGACATCGATGTCGATTTCGAACACGAGCAGCGCGAGCGCGTGATCCAGTGGATTTATGAAACCTATGGCAACGATCATGCTGCCCTGACCGCCGTCGTCAGCCGCTTCCGTTCGCGCGGCAGCATCCGCGAGGTCGGCAAGGCGCTCGGCCTTCCCGAAGATATGACCGCCGGGCTTGCCAGCCAGGTCTGGGGTTGGTCGAGCGAAGGCGTGCCGGATCAGCATGTCGAGGCGCTCAACCTCGACAAGTCCGAGCCGCGTCTCGCACTTGCGATCGATCTTGCCGGCCAGTTGATTGGAACGCCGCGCCATCTTTCCCAGCATCCCGGCGGCTTCGTATTGACGCGAGACCGGCTTGACGAGTTGGTGCCGATCGCGCCCGCCGCGATGATCAATCGCCGGGTCGTCGAGTGGGAGAAGAGCGATATCGAGGAACTTGGCTTCATGAAAGTCGATATTCTCGGCCTCGGCATGTTGGGATGCATGAGGCGCTGCTTCGAATTGTTGCGCAAGCACAAGTCGGTCGATCTGGACATGGCCTCGCCCGCGTTCCAGGTCGATGATCCTGAAACTTTCAAGATGATCCAGCGTGCCGACACGCTCGGCGTTTTCCAGATCGAAAGCCGTGCGCAGATGTCGATGCTGCCACGGATGAAGCCGATGGAATTTTACGACCTCGTCATCCAGGTCGCCATCGTCCGTCCCGGCCCGATACAGGGCGACATGGTACATCCCTATTTGAAGCGTCGGGAAGGTAGGGAAACGATCGTCTATCCCAACAAAGCGCTCGAGGCAGTTCTCAAGAAGACGCTTGGCGTGCCGTTGTTTCAGGAACAGGCAATGCAGGTTGCGATCGAAGGCGCAGGCTTCGAGCCTGCCGAGGCTGATCAGCTTCGTCGCGCAATGGCGACCTTTAAAATGACCGGCGGCGTCGGCAAATTTAACGGAAAGCTCATTTCCGGCATGCGCCGGAACGGCATCACGCAGGAGTTCGCCGAGCGGCTTGTCAAACAGATCGAGGGGTTCGGCAGCTACGGTTTCCCCGAAAGCCATGCTGCGAGCTTCGCCAAGATCGCCTATGCCTCGTGCTGGATGAAGCATCATCACCCGGACGTGTTCTGCGCCGCCCTGCTCAACGCGCAGCCGATGGGGTTCTACGCGCCCGCGCAGATCGTGCGTGACGCGCGTGAACATGGCGTCACGGTGCTGCCACCGTGCGTCAATGCCAGCGACTGGGACACAGCGCTGGTGGAGGACGCGCTGCATTCTCCGGCACAGGGTGGGGTCCGAGCGGGTGACGGTTATGATGGCGGAGAGCGCTTCGTTGCGACGGCCTTGCCGGGCGAGGCGATCGCTGCGCTCGTGCCGCAACGCCACGCGCTCCGCCTTGGCCTGCGCATCGTGTCCGGCCTGTCGGGCGCGGATGTCGGTCGGATCGTGGTGGCGCGCGACGAGCGGCGGTTCGTGTCGGTGGAGGACATGTGGCGCCGCGCCAAGCTGTCGACGCTCGCGCTGGAGAAACTCGCGCGCGCCGATGCGTTCCACGCACTTGGGCTCGATCGGCGGCAGGCGTTGTGGGCGGTGCGCGGGCTCGGCGCGAAGCCGCTGCCGCTGTTCGCCGCCGCGGACGCGCGCGCGTCCGGTATCGAGCCGCCGGTGGTGCTGACCGCGCTCACCGCCGGGCGCGAGGTGGTGGAGGATTACCGCGCGACGCAACTCTCGCTGCGCGCGCATCCGCTCACCTTCCTGCGGGGCGAGTTGACGCGGCGGCGCATCCGGCCGTGCGGCGATCTCCAGCACATCAAGGACGGCGCGCGCGTTGAGGTGGCGGGGATCATCCTGGTGCGGCAACGGCCGGGCAGCGCCAAGGGCGTGCTGTTCATCACCATCGAGGACGAGACCGGCATCGCCAACGGGATTCTGTGGCCCGACCGCTTCGAGGCGCAGCGCCGCACGGTGATGACCGCGACGATGGCGTCGATCATCGGGCGCGTGCAGAAGGAAGGCCTGGTGATCCACGTCGTCGCCGACCGCGTGGTGGATCTCACCGGGCTGCTCGGCGAGGTCGGTGAGATCGATCTGCCACGCCTGACCATGCCCGGCGACAGCGCGACCCACGGCGGCACGATCGACCCACGCGACCCCGAATGGCGGCGCGGACGGATCGACTGGCATTACCGCGAGAAGCAGGCGGTGATTCCGGTGAAGAGCCATGACTTTCATTGATGGGAGGCGATCAACGGTACGACTGCTTTCGCCCAAAGCCGGACACTCCGGTCTACAGTTCGCGTTCCCTAAAGAAGCCGTTCGTCCAGCGAACCATTCCCAATTCTCATCGTCAAACGGCGATTTCTTCCGGAAAAGGGCAACCGGAAACGGATTATGAGAAAGGGGCTGCCCCACAGACCTGTAGGCGCGGTTGACGTTATTGCAATGGCAGAGCGGTAGCTTGAATAGTAACATTGGTTATAAATGCTAAATTACAGCATTGCCTGATAGATACTTTGATTGATCCTGGAATTTCCACGATAGTATCATCATACAAAAGCGTGGTAATCGACGGGTCTTGTTTCGTAATGTGGTTAATAAAGGTAGGATCGTATTTTGAAAGCCACTCTCTGGGAGCGTTGCAGACCGAGGTTGGAGCTCCACGAGCTTCCGAGCAGTCAAGAGTAAATGGCAAAGGCTTTGTGGAACGGGCCGCAGCGATGACTGCATCAAAAAGAATAGCACCATCTATCGCCATGCGGCCTTCATCAGTATTTTCGCTATTAGCAAAGAACCACACCGCTGACGGTTTTCGTGACGCATAGGCAGCTTTGATTCTGTTTTCCCACATTACGTATATTGGAGTTTGATGCTTGTTAAAATATGGCGGGGAAACGAAACTTCCAACGACGGAATATTCGGTCCACTCTCGCAGCGGCCTCATTGCAAACCTTTTCCGTTCACAAATCCCAGCAAAACCTGAATATTTTGATGCCGCAATGTAACTTACATTAGAGCCAAAAGCCCAAATCTCTTGAAGCTATAGCATTAATTGTACTAAAAATGTGGTTTGCATCATCTTGCGCAGCTAATCTTGCTACTTTGATTTGATCCGGATCAGTCTCATATTGGGTATCTTGCCACCATCTCCCAAGTCCTGCATTAGAATTTGCTATGATCGCCTCATCAGCTATCGTAGCACGGAGAGCAAACCTCCAGCCGGATAGGGCGATACCGATTTGCAAGCCGTACAATATAAGGACGGTCAACGTGACGGCGCCGAGGCCAAGTATAAACGATCGAAACATCCCATCCGCCGTATAATTGAAGCATACACTTTACGCTGTTCTGTATGCCTTGGCGAATATTGATAAATTATTTCGATAATCAGCCCTCCACCTTTCAATGCTGCAACGCCCGCTATCGCCACCTACCTTTCTTAAAGCGGCCTTTCCGAAATCCACCAGACCAAGCCGTTCCGCTCGCTTTCTCCGCGCCGGTAGGCCCATAAGACGTCCGTCCGCTATCGGGGCGGAAAGCGGCCCGGCGGCAGTCGCCCGCAATCCGACCTTGTGCCTTCGAAAGTCTGATCCGATAACCGGACGTAGGCCGCTCGGAGTTGGCAGTGATGGTCGATGATCTATTGAGTTTGGCCGCAGTTCTCGGTGGGGTGATTGTCATCGTGTTTATGGTCGCACGATCACGAAGCCTTCCTCCGTTGGCCAAATTTGCAGTTACCGGCTCGGCTTTTGGCCTGTTCACCGCAAGTCGTTATGTCGAAGCCGTCCACAGCACGGGAGCCACCATTTGGGCAGTCGGCTTTGGTGTGCTGATGATGACGGTAGCAATCAGACATCTCCGAGCTTTCTCGCCAGCCAATTGATGCTCGTCTCGGCTTTCGCTTTGGCAGCTTTATTCTCTGTTCGCCCGAAAGCGGTCGAGCTGCTCACCACCAGACCAAGCCGTTCCGGGGCTCACGGTTCGATCGGATCTCCCGAAAGCCGACTGGCCGCTGTCGGGTAGAAAAGCGGACGGTCTGAAAGCGCCCAGTTATGGACGCTCAAGTGAGCAGTTGGAGCCCGCGAAACAAACGTCGTTCGCTATTGCCAGCGATCCCTGCTAAGTCTCGATGCACACGGCGGCGTGGTTTTCAGTTCCGCTAGTCCCAAGAGACAATTTATGGCGAACGCCAAAGACGTAGCGACTGTTATTCAGTCAGCGCTCGACGAGATCGGCGTGACGGGGAAGCTTGACGTTTCGATGGACGGGCAAGACGCGACGAAATCGCTTGGCACTCCGAACGGCGATGACATCCACGTCGACGTAGTTGTCGAGGACCTCGACGAACGGGTGACGAAGCCAAAAGACAGATGATCGCAGGCGACGCAGCGGTGCAGGCTCTGCAACCACGCCGTCCGCTACATCGACGTTCAAACTCGAAAGCGGCCAGACTGCAATCCACCAACGCTGGTACACCAAATCAAGATGTCACCTTCAGGATCAGCAATCCGGCCAGCAACAGTCCCGCGCCGAACAGCCGCCCTGGCGTCGCCGCTTCACCAAGCAGTGCGATGCCAACGACAAACGCGCCAAGCGCGCCGATGCCGGTCCAGATCATGTACGCACTGCCGAGCGGCAGGCTGCGCATCGCATAGCTGAGCAGGCCGAAGCTCGCGATCACCGCGACCACCGTTATCGCCGCAGGTCCGGGCTTGGTGAACCCGGCTGACAGTTTCATGGAATAGGCCCAGACGATCTCGAGCAGTCCGGCGATGGTCAATGCAATCCAGGGCATGCGGCCCTCCTCAACCCGACGACCGGGCCGTCCCGGACATGCACCCGCTCGCGTGGCGGGACGAGGACGTTGCCTCGGCGACGCGCTCTAACCGGCTGCCGACGCTACGGCAACGCTCGCCTGAAGCCGTTGCAGCACGCCAAGCGCATGTTCGGCATCGGCGGCGGGCACGAAGGCGTGATCGTGATGGAACGCCGCCACCATATTGCAGGCGATCCCGGCTTCGGCGAGCGCGCCCGCCACCGCTGCCGTCAGCCCCACGCCGTCCAGCGCGGAGAACACCTGCAAGGTGATCTGCCGCATGGGCGCCACGCACGCGAAACCCAGCGCCGCCGCATCGCAGATGGGCAGGATCGCCGACCAACCCTCGTCTTCGCGGAACATGCCAATCGCGCGACCATCGAACCGCGCCACGTCGTCCGCCGTGCAGAACACGAACTGCCCGTCGCGCAGCACCGGTGCCATGCCCGCGATCATCGCATCGCGGGTCGTGACCGTCACGAAGCCTTGCCGTAGCGGGCGATCAACGCGCGGACCACGCCGTTGGTCCAGCCGAACCCGTCCTGAAGCGGGTACTCGCCACCGCCGCCGGGCTTGGCCTGTTCGACGTCGTACTTCTCCAGCATCCGCCCGCTCGCGCGATATTCGTGCAGCACGGTAGCGAGAAACCGCTGCGCCAGTTCGCGCGCCGCAGTTTCGTGGCCGGCGCGGTTCAGCCCCTCGATCGCGATCCATTGCAGCGGTGGCCAGCCGTTGGGTGCATCCCACTGCTCGCCGGTCCGCGCCTGCGTGGTGCGCAGGCCCCCCGGTGCGACCAGCGAGTCCGAGATGGTCGCCGCGACGATCTCTGCACGGTCGTGCGCGGCAAGGCCGGTGAACAGCGGGAAGGCGGTGGCGGCGCTCAGGCCACGGCGCAGCGTGTGGCGGGCGATGTCCCAGTCGCCATAACGGCCGCCCTTGTCGTCCCACAGCCACTTCTCGACCGCCGCGCGGCGTGCGTTGGCGAGCGCATCATAGTGTTTGGCGCATTCGGTATCGCCGTTGCCCCGGCACGCATCGGCGATCGCGCCCTCCATGCCGTAGAGCAGGCTGTTGAGATCGACCGGCACAACGTTGGTGGTGTCGATCGTCGCCAGCGTCTTGCCGTCGGCGAACCAGCGCGAACTGAAATCCCAGCCGCTTTCCGCCGCTGCGCGAATGTCGCGGTACAGCGGCCCGGCCTCGCGTCCGGTACGCGCCTGTAGCGCGGTGTCCTCCCGCCATGATTCCTCGCGCGGGCGGTCGGCATGGCTGTAATAGCGGTTCAGGATCGCGCCATCGGGCATGGTGACGACGTGTTCGCCCTGCATCCAGAAATCATGCTCCCGGATCAACGCTTTCAGCCGCCGCGCCTCTAGCGCGGGATCGTGCGTGTCGGACAGCGCCATCATGAGGTACAGCACCGGCGGCTGCGAGCGTTCGACGTAATAGCTGCGCGTGCCGTTGGGGATGTGGCCATAGCGCTCGACCAGCGACACAAAGTCGGCGAGCATCGATTCGATCAGGTCGGCGTGCCCGTCCGCCTTGAGGCCCAGCATCGTGAAATAGCTGTCCCAGTAATACATTTCACGGAAACGCCCGCCCGGCACGACGTAAGGCTCGGGCAGGGCCAGCGCCGATCCGCCCGGCGTGGCGGCGAGCGACGGGCGGGTCAGATGCGGCCACAAGGCGGCGATGTGATCCTGCACTGGCGGGCGTGACGGGTCGGCGGCGGGAATCGGCGCGGCCATCGGCACGGCGAAGTTGCGTTGAACGAAGGCGTGCAACTGGTCGGGCGTCTCGGGGTGGGTCGCGCACCAATCGGCCACGATCGCGGCGTGCGGGCGCAAAGGTGTCGCATCGGCGAAGCTCTTGCTGTCCGGGAACAGGCGCGCCGTTTGTACGCTGGTGAAGATCGGCCCGTAGAGATCGAGCGGCGTCGGAACCGCGCCCGCGATCGGCGTCGCGGGCGGAATGCAGGAGGCTATCTCTGCCGCTGCCGCCTGCGGGGAGACGTGATGGCGGGTGCGGTGGCGGACCAGGCGGTGTCTGGGTGCGCGGTGCTTCGCCACCGTTGCGTGCCGCTGCGGCGGCTCGGCCTGCGCGGCGGTGCCCCCCGCCAGCGCCAGCAGCGCCGCCGCCCAGATCATCTTCATCGCTTGCAAACCTGCCCCCTGTTCGGCCGCCGGCGTCAGCCCCCGACGGTCTGCTCGATTACGCCGAAGATCGGGTGATGCCTATCGTCTTCGGCCCAGATCCGCACGGTGTCACCGCGTTTGAGGAACGGCGTGGACGCTTGGCCGCCGCGGATCGTCTCGACGCTGCGCTGTTCGGCGAGGCAGGCATAGCCGACGCCGCCTTCAGCGATCGGCTTGCCCGGCCCACCGTCGCCATCGCGGTTGGAGACGGTGCCCGAACCGATCATCGTGCCCGCAGCCAACGCGCGCGTTTTCGCGGCGTGCGCGACGAGGGTGCCGAAATCGAACGTCATATCCTCACCCGCCGCCACCCGCCCGAGCGGAACGCCGTTCACATCGACGTTGATGCGCCGGTGCAGCTTGCCGTCCTGCCACCAATCGCCCAGCGAATCCGGAGTGACGAACACCGGAGACAGCGCGCTCGCCGGTTTTGACTGGAAGAAGCCGAACCCCTTGGCGATTTCACCCGGGATCAACGCGCGCAGCGACACGTCGTTGGCGAGCCCGACCAGCCGGATCGCCGCCAGTGCTTCCTCGCGAGTGGCGCCGGCGGCCACATCGCCGGTCACCACCACGACCTCGGCCTCCAGATCGCAATCCCAGCTTTCGTCGGCGAGCGGGATCGGATCGCGGGGGCTGAGGAACCCGTCCGATCCGCCCTGATACAACAGCGGATCATGCCAGAAACTGTCCGGCACCTCCGCGCCGCGCGCCTGCCGCACCAGCGCGACGTGGTTCACATACGCCGAGGCATCCGCCCATTGATAGGCGCGGGGTAGGGGGGCGGCGGCGGCATGTTCGTGGAAGCGCCGCATCGGGATCGCCTCATGCTCGAGATCGGTGGCGAGGTTCTGGAGATCGGGCAGCAGCCGATTCCAATCGTCAAGCGCCGCCTGCATGGTCGGCACGATGTGCGCGGCATCGGCGCACCAGGCGAGATCGTTCGAGACGACGACGAGGCGGCCGTCGCGGCCCCCTTTGAGGCTGGCCAGTTTCATGCGCGCTCTCCTGCTTGTTGTCTGAAGGGAACATAGCCCTCTCGTCGAGGCTGTCGAGGCGCTTTGCGGTGTGATCCCCGTTGCTCTCGCCCCATAGCCTCGCTAGGGCCGGGTGATGGAACCGCAGGTCGGCATCATCATGGGCAGCACTTCCGATTGGGAGACGATGCACCACGCCGCCGACATTCTGAGCGAACTCGGCGTCGCGCATGAGACCAAGGTCGTCTCCGCGCATCGCACCCCGCAACGGCTGTACGATTACGCCGGCGAAGCGGCCGGGCGCGGCCTCAAGGTCATCATCGCAGGGGCCGGCGGCGCGGCGCATCTGCCCGGCATGGCGGCGGCGATGACGCACCTGCCGGTGCTGGGCGTGCCGGTCCAGTCCAAGGCGTTGAGCGGCCTCGATAGCCTCTATTCGATCGTGCAGATGCCCGCTGGCATTCCCGTCGGTACGCTCGCGATCGGCAAGGCCGGCGCCAAGAACGCCGCCCTGCTCGCCGCCGCGATCCTCGCGCTGGCGGACGCTCCGCTCTCCGCGCGGTTGCAGGCATGGCGGACCGCACAGACCGCCGGCGTGGCGACCGATCCGGCCTAAACCGCCCAAATCCGCGAACGAAGGCTTACCATGACCCCGCTTCCCCCCGGCTCAACCATCGGCATCCTCGGCGGCGGCCAGCTCGGGCGTATGCTCGCGGTCGCGGCGGCGCAGCTTGGTTACCGCACGCACGTGCTTGCGCCCGACGCGGAAAGCGTCGCCGCGCAGACCGCCGGCAGCTTCACCCGCGCGGATTACCACAGCCGCATCGTGCTCGACGAATTCGCCGCGATCGCCGATGTTGTCACCTACGAGTTCGAGAACATCGCGCTCGACCCCATCGTGTACCTGTCCGCCAAGGTACCGGTGCATCCCGCGCCGGCCGCGCTCGGCGTCGCGCAAGACCGTGCCGAGGAAAAGAGCTTCGCCGCCGAACTGGGCGGGCGTACCGCGCCGTGGGCGAAGGTGGAGAGCCTCGAAGACCTCACCGCGGCGCTGGCGCGGATCGGCACGCCGGCGATCCTCAAGACGTTGCGGATGGGCTATGACGGCAAGGGCCAGGTCCGCATCCACGACGCCGCCGAGGCCGATGCGGCTTGGAGCGCGATCGGCGGGCGCCCGGCGATCCTCGAAGGCTTCGTCACGTTCGGGCACGAATTCTCGATCATCCTCGCGCGCGGGCACGACGGCGCGATGGTGAGCTACCCGCCGCCGTGGAACGAGCACAAGGATGGCATCCTCGCACGATCGTCGCTGCCGGCGCCCGCCGAGATCGCCGCGCAATGGGGCGAGGCGGCGGCGCTCGCCGGGCGCGTTGCGGACCGGCTCGGCTATGTCGGGGTGCTGGCGTGCGAGTTCTTCGCCGGTGTCGATGGCCCAGTGTTCAACGAAATGGCGCCGCGCGTCCACAATTCCGGCCACTGGACGATCGAGGGCGCGATGACCTCGCAGTTCGAGAACCATATCCGCGCGATCTGCGGCCTGCCGCTTGGCGACACCGGCCTCACCGCGCCGAGCGTGGTGATGGAAAACCTGATCGGCGACGAGGCGAACGGCTGGGCCGGGATCCTGGGCGAACCCGGCGCGCACCTCCACCTTTACGGCAAAGAGGTGCGGCCCGGGCGCAAGATGGGTCACGTTACGCGCATCGGCCGGCTCTGAGGCACGCGCTCGCGCGCTGGCGGCCGGCAAGCATTGTCGTTGCCACCGCCTGTGCGTGAAATCAGGCTTTGCGCGTACCCGAAAGCGGGAAGCTGCCGAGCATGCCGGCCCCGACCGATCCGGTCAGCGCATCGCCTGCGATCGCCGCGCTGCACTCCAGCGTCATCGACATCGGCGTGGTGATCGACATTACCCAGCTGAGCCTATCGCCGTCGACCGTGCCTTCGGGGATCTCGACCGCGCCGAGCGCACCGCTGAGCGAGCCGGTGAAGCTGCTGCCGGCGCTGCGCACGGCGAGGACGGCTTTCTGATCACCAAGCGGGGTGCGCACCACGACATCCCAATTGCCATCGACTGTCGCCATCACGTCACTCCTTCACGTATCGCACCTGTCAGCGCGCGGTCGCGACCGACGCTGCCGGGACCACCTCGACGGGCAGGCCGAGACTGTCAAGCTGCGGGCGCACCACCTTGGCATCACCAACCACGACCCAGAACGCGCGGGCAGGATCGATCGTTGCACGCGCCGCCGCCTGCACTTGGCCGAGCGTGAGCGCGCGGTACCGCCGCGTGATCGTGGCGTAATAATCGTCGGGCCGATGCCAAAGGTCGTTGTTCTGCATGCCACCCAGCAATGCCCAGGATGTTTCGAAATCGCCCGGCAGCGAGCGCGTCGCATCGGTGATCGCACGCTCGAACTCGGCCTGCGTCATCGGCGCGGTGGCAACGTAGTTGACGAGTTCCTTGCGCAATTCTGCGATCGCCGCCGCGGTCTTGTCGGCCTGTACCGGCACCTGGACGACATATGGCGCAGCATGTTGCAGCCGCCAGAAGGCGCCGCTTGCGCCGTAAGCCCAATGCTTGTCTTCACGCAGGTTCATGTTGATGCGTGACAGGAAACCGCCGCCCAGCGCATCGTTGGCGACGATGACGGGCAGCATTTCGTCGGTTCCTGCGCCGCCGTTCGGCAAGCCGCCGATGATCAACGATTGAGGTGAATCGGGCCGGTCGAGCAGCACGATCTTCGACGCTGTGGGCGTAGACGGTGCGGCGAAGGTCTTCACCCCCGGCGTTCCGGCGCCGGTCCAGTCACCGAAGTCGCGCTCGAACACGGTCTTGATATCCGCGAGCGGCCGGTCGCTGACCACGAAGATCTTCGCCTTGTCCGGCCGCAACCAGGCATTGTTGAATGCGAGCAGATCGTCACGCGTCAGCTTGGCGACCGCCACCGGATCACCGCCGCCGTTGGCCTTGGCGTAAGGCGAGGTGGCGCCGTACAGCAATGGCGTCAGCGCACGGTTGGCGAGCGGCCCTGAATCGGTCAGTTCCTGCGTGATGCTTGCAAGCAGTTCGCCGCGCTTGCGCTCGACTTCCGCCGGCGCATAGGCGGGATGGCGCACGATATCGGCCAGCAAATCCGTGGCGGGTGCAAGGTTCGCGCTGGGTGCGCCGAGGGAAATCGTCGTGCGATCCGAGCTGATGCCGGTGCCAATCCAGGCACCGAGCCGTTCCTTCGCCTCGGCGATTCCGGTCGAGTCGAACGTGTCGGTTCCTTCCGGCAGCATCGACAAGGCGAGGTTGGCGGTCCCGGATTTTCCCGGCACATCCGCCGCGAACCCCGCATCGAAGCTCAGCACGGCGTGCGTGAACGGCACCGCCGTGCGCTGCGCATAGATGATCTCGATGCCGTTGCTCAGCTTCGTCCGCTCGATCGTCGGATACGTCAGGTCGATCGCGGCACCGGCCGGCGGGATCGGCCCACGCGTGCCCTTCACGACGGCCGGCGGCGGCGGCGCGACCGGGGCGGGCGGGGGCACCACCGCCTCGGCATAGGCACCCCGCGCGCCTGGTTCGACCGTCAGCGCGTAGGCCGGACGCGACAGCCATCTCGCCGCCACAGCACGGACATGCGCGGGCGTCTCGGCCGCGAGCGTGGCGAGCTGTTTCTTGTAGAAGCCGGGGTCGTTGGAATAGAGCGCGCCTTCGGCCAGCGTCACTGCCTTGCCGCGATCTCCGCCGACTTGCTCCAGCCCCTCGATCGTGCGCGCGACCGTTTGCGTCACGTAGCGGTTCACCTCGTCGGCGCTCGGCCCGGTCCTGAGGAAATCGGCGACGATTGCGTCGAGCCGCTTGGCGACGGTGGCGGGGTCGACGCCCGGCCGCACGGTCGCGCTGACCGTAACGGTGCCGAGCTGCGCGTAGCTCGAATTGTTCGCGCTGACCCGCACCGCCAGCTTCTCGCCGCGGACCAACGCGTTGTCGAGCCGCGAGCTCGACAGCCCGCCAAGCACACCCGCCGCCACGTCGAGTGCGGTGGAATCCGGGTCGTTCAGCCCTGGCACCGCCCAGCTGCGCATTAGCATCGTCGCGCCGACCCGGTCCTTCATCACCTCGGCTTTCGGCGTCGGCAGGGTCGGTATAGCGACCTTGGGCAGCGCGTTTTCCGGTCCACGCGGGATCGCGCCGAAATACTTGGCGACGAGCGGTTTGGCGGTCGCCGCGTCGATATCGCCGGCCAGCACCAGCACGGTATTGTTGGGGCCGTAATGGTCGCGGAACCAGCTCTTCACATCGGCCAGGCTGGCGGCATCGAGATCGGCCATCGAACCGATCGTGGTGTGGCCATAGGGGTGATCCGCCGGAAACAGGCCCTCGGTCAGCTTGTATTGGACAAGACCGTAAGGACGCGTGTCGCCCTGCCGCTTCTCGTTCTGTACGACGCCGCGCTGCCGGTCGAGCGTCGCCTGACCCACGGCGCCGAGCAGATAGCCCATCCGGTCGCTTTCCAGGAACAGCCATGGTCGAGCGCGGTTGTCGGCACGGTTTCGTAATAGTTGGTCCGGTCGAAATAGGTGCTGCCATTCACATCGGTGCCGCCCACCTGTTTTAATGGCGTGAAGAAATCGCCCGGTGCATTTTCGCTGCCGCTGAACATGAGGTGCTCGAACAGATGCGCGAAGCCGGTCTTGCCCTTCGGCTCGAACTTGGAGCCGACATTGTACCACACGCTGACCGCGACGATCGGTGCCTTGCGATCGGTATGCACCACCACGCGTAGTCCGTTGGGCAACGTAAACTGCGTGTAGGGAATGTCGATCTGCCGGGTCAGTGCCGCGACCGGCGCGGCGACGGCCGGTACCTTGGTCGTGGGCCGGGCAATTGCAGGCTGGGCAAGGAGGGAAGCGGTTCCGATTAGAAGAAGCGGCTCGAGACGCATTGTTTCACCCCCATTGGACTGCCTGCGCTAACATGCCGGAGGATCGGGCCTTGTGTTGTAAAATAGCAACACCATATCGCGGTCCAGCAAAGGAGGGATTTCACACCCATGAACCTCGACAAATTCACCGATCGCGCGAAAGGCTTTTTGCAGTCCGCGCAAACCGTCGCGATCCGCATGAGCCACCAGCGTATCGCACCCGAGCATCTGCTGAAGGCACTGCTCGAAGACGAGCAGGGCATGGCGTCCGGCCTGATCCAGTCGGCCGGTGGCGACGCCAAGCGCGCACTTGCGGAGACGGATCTCGCTCTGTCGAAGATCCCCGCAGTGTCGGGCAGCGGCGCGCAGGCGTCGCCCGGCATCGACAACGATCTGGTGCGTGTACTCGATAGCGCCGAGCAGATCGCACAGAAAAGCGGCGACTCCTACGTCACCGTCGAGCGGCTGCTGGTCGCGCTCGCGCTGTCGCTGAACACGGCGGCGGGCAAGGCGTTGCAGGCGGCGGGCGTCAAGGCCGAGGCGCTCAACGCTGCGATCAACACGCTGCGCGGTGGCCGCACCGCCGACACTGCGTCTGCCGAAGACCGCTACGACGCGCTGAAGAAGTTCGCGCGCGATCTCACCCAGGCCGCGCGCGACGGCAAGCTCGACCCGGTGATCGGCCGCGACGAGGAAATCCGTCGCACCATCCAGATCCTCGCGCGCCGTACCAAGAATAACCCGGTGCTGATCGGCGAACCCGGCGTCGGCAAGACCGCGATCGCCGAGGGCCTCGCGCTGCGCATCGCCAATGGCGACGTGCCCGATACGCTAAAAGATCGCACGCTGATGGCGCTCGACATGGGTAGCCTGATTGCCGGCGCGAAATATCGCGGCGAGTTCGAGGAGCGGCTGAAAGGCGTACTCGACGAGGTGAAGGGCGCCGAGGGGCAGGTCGTGCTGTTCATCGACGAGATGCATACGCTGATCGGCGCAGGCAAGGGCGACGGCGCGATGGACGCGTCCAACCTGTTGAAGCCGGCGCTCGCCCGTGGCGAGTTGCACTGCGTCGGCGCGACCACGCTCGATGAGTACCGCAAATACGTCGAGAAGGACGCCGCGCTCCAGCGCCGGTTCCAGCCGGTGTTCGTCGGCGAACCCACGGTAGAGGACACGATCTCGATCCTGCGGGGCTTGAAGGAGAAGTACGAACTCCACCACGGCGTGCGCATCACCGATGGCGCGATCGTCGCGGCGGCCACTTTGTCGAACCGCTACATCACCGACCGCTTCATGCCCGACAAGGCGATCGACCTGATGGACGAAGCCGCGAGCCGCATCCGCATGGAGGTCGAGTCCAAGCCCGAGGAAATCGAGAGCCTCGATCGCCGTATCCTGCGCCTCAAGATCGAGCGTGAGGCGCTTCGCCGCGAGAGCGATGAGGCGTCGCAGGACCGGCTCGCCACGCTGGAGGAGGATCTCGCCAACCTTGAACAGCAATCTGCCGAACTCACCACGCGCTGGCAGGGGGAGAAGGACAAGATCGCCGCCGAATCGAAGCTGAAGGAGCAGCTTGACGCGGCCCGGCTCGAACTGGAGCAGGCGCAGCGGGCGGGCGATCTCGCGCGTGCGGGCGAGCTGTCCTACGGGCGCATCCCCGCGCTCGAACGGCAAGTCGCGGAGGCGCAGGGCGCGACCAAGGGGGCGATGCTGCGGGAGGAAGTCACTGCCGACGACATCGCTGGCGTGGTCAGCCGCTGGACCGGCATCCCGGTCGACCGCATGATGGAGGGCGAGCGCGAGAAACTGCTTCACATGGAGGAGGCACTCGGCAAACGTGTGATCGGGCAGCTACAGGCGGTGCGCGCCGTTTCGACGGCGGTGCGGCGTTCCCGCGCCGGGCTTCAGGACCCGAACCGGCCGATGGGCTCGTTCCTGTTTCTCGGCCCGACCGGCGTCGGCAAGACGGAGCTGACCAAGGCGCTTGCCGAATTCCTGTTCGACGATCCGTCGGCGATGGTGCGCATCGACATGAGCGAGTTCATGGAGAAGCACGCGGTCGCCCGGCTGATCGGTGCGCCTCCCGGCTATGTCGGCTATGAGGAAGGCGGCGTGCTGACCGAGGCGGTGCGCCGGCGGCCGTATCAGGTGATCCTGTTCGACGAGGTCGAGAAGGCGCATGGCGACGTATTCAACGTGCTGCTGCAAGTGCTCGACGATGGTCGGCTGACCGACGGGCAGGGGCGCACGGTCGATTTCACCAACACGATTATCGTGCTGACCTCGAACCTCGGCAGTCAGGTGCTGACGACGCTCGAGGACGGGCAGGACGTCGCGACCGTGGAGCCGCAGGTCATGGAGATCGTGCGAGGGCATTTCCGCCCGGAGTTCCTCAACCGGCTCGACGAGATCGTGTTGTTCCACCGGCTGGGGCAGAGCGAGATGGCGCCGATCGTCGACATCCAGGTGTCGCGCATCGACAAGCTGCTTGCCGATCGCAAGGTGACGCTCGATCTCACGCCGGGTGCGCGCACGTGGCTTGGGCGGGTGGGCTACGATCCGGTGTACGGCGCGCGGCCGCTTAAGCGGGCGGTGCAACGTTACCTGCAGGACCCGCTCGCCGATCTGATCCTGCGCGGCAGCGTGAAGGATGGCGCTACGGTGCGGGTCGATGAGGGTGACGGCAAGCTGGAGCTGAGCGTAGCCTGACCCTCCATGTAGAGCGGGCAAAAGAATGGGGCGGCTTCCGCGAGGAAGCCGCCCCATTTGCGTTTCAGGTCAGATCGGAAGCGATTAGAACTTGAAGTTCGCGCCCGCCCGGAAGCTGCGACCGACGATGCCGGCCATGTGCCAGGTCGGCAGGTAGTTCGCGCCCGAATAGGAGGCCGGTGCGAGCGGAGCCTTCTCGCCGGTGATGTTGCCGACGAACAGGTTCAACGTGAAGCCGTCGTTGACGCGGAACGCTGCGTTCACATCCGCGTAGATGAACCGCTTGATGTAGCAGAACTTGTCACCCGTGCCGTACAGGTTGCCGCCGGCGCAGGAGATGTCGTCACCCTCGTCGGCTGCGACTTCCTTGATCCGCGACACGTAGTAGGTCGTCGCGGTCAGTGAGACCGGGCCGAACTCGATCGTGTTCTGCCAGTTGCCACGCACGCGCGGCGTACCGGCGCCCGACGACAGCTCGTAAGGTCCAAGCGTACCGACATACTTCTGGATCTTGCTGCCGTTGCCCGGATCGAGATCGTACTGGATCACGTAGGTGAGATCGAGACGGCTGGTGAACTTCACCGAGTCTGTGATCGGCACGCTCACGTTCGCACCGAAGTCGAGGCCCGAGCTCTTGATCGAGCCTGCGTTCACGAACGGCACGTTGATGATGAGCACGCGCGGCAGCGCGTTCGGGTACAGCGGATCGGGCGCGTCGACGGCCGAAACTTCGTAGCCGGCCGGCAGTGGCGTACCCGCGAAGTAGTTCGCGCGGGCGGTGCCGGCGTCCGGACCGGTCACGATCACGTCGGTCTTCTTGATGTTGTAGTAGTCGACCGTGAAGCTGACATTGCGAACCGGTTCGACGACGACGCCGGCGGTGAAGCTACGCGACTTCTCCGGCTTCAGATCGGGGTTGCCGGTCGCGCCCGAACCGAGGCTGTAGTTCTGGGCATAGGGGTTGGAGCCGGGGTTGCACGAGGTCAGTGAGCCCGTGCCACCATGCGCCAACTGGAAGCTGCACGGCGGAGTCACCGTCACGAAGCCGGCGTAGCTCGACGCCGGATTGTTTTCCGCAAAGGTCGGCGCGCGGAAGCCGTTCGAGTAGGTGCCGCGTATCGCCAACTGCTTGATCGGCGTCCACTTGGCGCCGATCTTGGGCGAGAAGTGGCTGAACCCTTCCGAATAGTGATCGTAACGACCCGAACCGTTGACCTCGAGCGTGGACAGGATCGGCGCGTTGATTTCGAAATAGCCCGCTGTCACATCATGCGTACCAAATGCCGCCGAGGTGTTGGCGTACTTGGTCAGACCGGGGTTGTTGCTGTTGTTTTCCTCGGTCTCGTGGCGGAACTGCCCACCGACTGCGACCTGCAGATTGCCGCCCGGAAGCGCGAACAGATCCTTGGCGACCGACGCGTCGACCGAGATTAGCGAGGTATGAGACGGCGTGGTGTAAACCGGTGCGATCATGTCGCGCACCGCTTGCGAGTTGAGCGACGGATTGACGAAGTTGTAAGCGCCGGTGTTGATCGCCTGCTTCAGTCCGGCAATGTCGAGCACACCGTAGTTGGTGATCGAGAAATTGTCGCGCGCGCCGACTGCGTCGATCTTCCAGTGATAGTCGCCGGCGATGTCTCCGTTCAGGCCGAATGCACCGCGGATCACCTCGTTGCTGCGCTCGCTGTAGGACGGGATGTCGCCAAATAGATAGTAGATGCGCGCGGCATTATTCGCCGGATCAAGCGCACCGGCTGCGGCATATGGGTTGTTGGGGTTGAGCGTGCGATCGGTTGCCGTCGCGCAATTGACACCGGTCGAGCAGATGTAGACCGGCAGCACGATGCCCGGGTTGCTCGACGACTGGGACGGCGTTGCGCCATAAGGCTGGGTCTGACGGATCGCGTTCGGCGAGCGCCCGATCGTGACGTCGCTTTTCGAATAGCTGCCGGTCAGATAGCCTTGGATGTTGTCGGTGGCCCGGAAGCTTAGCCGAGCCGAAACGTTGTAGCGCTGCTGCGAGGGCTGGATATCGTTATAGCGCGTGCCATATTCTTTACCGATATCGTGTTTGCAGCCCGTGCCGCGCGCGCCGCCACCCGTCACCGTGTAGGAGCCGTTGTAGCAGTTCAGATTCAAAGACGTGTAATTGCTGTAGTTCGAAAAGACCGGATTTCCGTCTTTGTCCGTACCCGACTGGTACGTGCCGTTGGCGATTGGGGCAGCCCCGCCCGCGAACGGATTGTTGAGATTCGATTGGGTGGTGCGAACCACGACGGCGTTTGTCGTCGCAGTGGTGAGCGAGCTGTCGCCAGTGTTGTTGTCGAGGCCGCCAATCGAGCTGAGGTCATTGGTGTTGTACGGGAAACCGCGCGACGTCGCCGAGATCGGCTGGTCCTTCTGGTATTCGCCATTGACGTAGAAGTTCCAGCCTTTCTCGTCATAGTCGCCGTAGCCGGCGGTGAGATTGGCACGGTAGCGTGCGCCGTCGCCCTTTTCGGTAACGCCGCCCTCGACGGTGCCGGCAAGGCCCGTGAAGTGCTTCTTCATGATGATGTTGACCACGCCGCCGATCGCGTCGGCGCCGTAGCTCGACGAGGCGCCGTCCTTCAGGACTTCGACGCGCTCGACCGCGCTGAACGGGATCGAGTTGAGGTCGACATAGGCGTTGTGGCCATCGTCGTTGAGCGGGAAGTTGGTCGAACGCGTGCCGTCGATCAGCACCAGCGTCGACGAAACGCCAAGGCCGCGCAGCGAGACGGCAGCACCGCCGGCGGAGAAGCCGTTGGTGAAGCCGGTCGAGATCGAGCCCGCGCCATCGGCCGAGATCGAGCGCACCGCATCGTTGATGTTGGTGATACCGGCGCGCGACAGCGTTTCGGTGGTCAGCACGGTGACCGGCGACGGCGTCTCGGTATTGGTGCGACGGAACAGCGAGCCGGTGACGACGATGTCTTCCGATGGTGCTGCGGCAGCCGTGTCGGACGGCAGCGTCGCGGGCGCGGCCTGATCCTGCGCGAAGGCAGGCGCTGCAAACGCAGCCAGAGCGCCGAACGAGGCCACGCCGACGAGCAAGCGGTTCTTCAGAGTCGAGTGCAAGATTCTATACCCCCTGTGCGACCCCCCGCCCGCCTTGTCGACGATGCGGGAGATACAAAGCCCCCCTCGAACCTGTTCGGTTCGATCCCGGAGCGGATGGATGAGGCATAACGGGGCCGTACTGGCTGTAAAGCTTCTGTACTGTCAGTGTGTGTGATTCACATTCGTTGTAGTAATAATGCCACATCGGGCATTTTACGTAGTTCGGTACCGTCCTATTGCGTGGCCGGCATCGGGCCGGCGATCAGCAGCGGGTCGAGCTTGGCGTCGCGCCAGCGGATCGCCCAGTGCAGATGCGGCCCGGTCGCCCGCCCGGTCGCCCCCGACAGCGCCACCGCTTGTCCGCGCCGGACGTGATCGCCGACATGTACCTCGATCCGCGAGAGGTGAAGGAAAGCGGTGTTCAGCCCCATGCCGTGATCGATCATCAACAAATTGCCCTCCAGCGTGAAGGGGTGATCCGCCGCCAGGATCACCACGCCGTCAGCAGGGCTGAGCACCACCGTGCCGGTCGGCTTGGCGATATCGAGCCCGGAATGGTATGCCCCGGCCTCGCCGTTCTTGTAGATGCGCTGGGAGCCGAACAAGGTGGAGATCCGCCCTGTCGTCGGCCAAAGGAAGTGCTGACGCCAGCCCTGCGCGTCGGTCTGGATACGGCGCGCGGCGGCAATCTGGGCGAGTTCGCCAGGACGAATTCGCGCCATTTCCCTGTCCGGCAAAGGGAACTTGGGCAAACTCGACAGGCGGGAGATGTTCCAGCCACGCGGTGCGACCGTCAATTGGTCGCGCACCTGCCGCCCGTCGTCAAGCGTCGCCACCAGACTGGCGACCGGGCCGGCATCACGATCGAACCCGAACACGAAGCGCCCGTCTGGCGCTACCGCCACGGTCGCGCCGTTCACCGTCACCTGCGCCGTACCGGCGGGAGCAATGCCGATCACCAGCCCGCCCTGCGTCATGCTGCCGGAATAGCTGAAAGTCGCCGGCCCGGCCGGTCGTTGCGGCTGGACGCTTGGCGCGCGTGCGACCGGATCGGCAGGGAGTGGCTGCACATTCGCGCGCGCGGGCGGCGGAATGGTCGCGCAACTGCCGAGCAGCAGGATTGCCAGGCTCGCGCCGATACCGCCTGCGCGGTGCATCAGGCCTTCAGTGTTTCGGTGGCGAGCTCTGCGGTGGCATAGGCCTCCTGCCGCGCCACGCTCCAATAGCGCAGATCCTCCAGCGCGATGCGCGCGCCGCTTGCCGCACAGGCAACGTGGTCGCCCGGCGTCAGCACGCGGAAGCCATTCGCCATATAGTGCAGGCGGGCGAGGCGATCGGTGTTTGGCATCAGCATGTTAGCGTCTCGTTCAGAACAGATCGGGCTGGGTCGGCTCGGGCTTGCGGTCATAGGCTTTGCCGCCGGCGCGCTCAACCTTGGCGTCGACCGCGCCGTCGCGGAAGTGCAGCGTCACCGCGCCAGCGGTGCGCGCCGCAGCGCCTGATACCAACGTCTCGCCCCCCGGCCTTGCCGTTACGCGGACATAGCCGCGATCGAGCAGCGCGTCCGGATTGAGCGACTGCGCCAGGCGCCATGTGCGATCGAGCCGGTCGCGCGCGCTCTCTAACTGGCGTTGCAGAACGGCCGGCCGCAGCGCCCCCGCCGAACGGTCGAGCTGCCCGCGCGACACGGTTACGCGCCGTTCGAGTCCTCGGTCGAGCCGTGCGCCAAGATCGTCCGCGCGCTGGCGTTGCGGCCCGAGCAGCACGTCGCGCTTGGGAATGACACGCACCAGCGCCTCCAGCCGCTCGCGCCCGCGCTCGTGATAGCGGCGTACGCATTTCTCGGTGCGCTGGCCGTGGCTGGCGATGGTCAGGCGCAGGTCGGCGAGCACCGGCACCGCCATTTCGGCCGCAGCCGTTGGCGTCGGCGCGCGAAGATCGGCGGCATAATCGGCGAGCGTCGTGTCGGTTTCATGCCCGACGGCCGAGATGATCGGGATCGAACAGTCCGCGATCGCGCGCACCACCACTTCCTCGTTGAACGACCACAGATCCTCGATCGAACCGCCGCCGCGCGCGACGATGACGAGATCGGGTCGCGCCACCGCTCCGCCGGGTCGTATCGCGTCGAATCCCCGGATCGCCGCGGCGACTTCCGCCGCCGAGCCTTCACCCTGCACCTTGACTGGCCAGACGATGACGTGGCTCGGGCAGCGATCCTCAAGCCGGTGGAGGATGTCGCGGATCACCGCGCCGGTGGGGGAGGTCACCACGCCGATCACGCGCGGCAGATAGGGCAGGCGCTTCTTTCGCGTCATCTCGAACAGCCCTTCGACGGCGAGCTTCGCCTTCAGCTTTTCCAGCAGCGCCATCAGCGCGCCTTCGCCGGCCAGTTCCATCCGCTCGATGATGATCTGGTATTTCGAGCGGCCGGGATAGGTGGTGATCCGCCCGGTCGCGATCACCTCGATCCCGTCCTGTGGCTGGAACGGCAGCGTGTTGACCTGCCCCTTCCAGATCACGCCGTCGATCACCGCGCCGTCATCCTTGAGGCTGAGATAGGCGTGGCCGGATGCGACGCGCTTGTACCCCGAAATCTCACCGCGCAGGCGGACGTGGCCGAATTCGGTTTCCACCACGCGCTTCAGCTTCGCCGCCAGTTCAACGACCGACAGCGGCGCGGCGTTGTCGCCGGGCGTGTCCTCGGCTACCAGCCGCGCCTGAGTGTCGTAAAAAGGGTCCGCCATGAATGTCCTGCTGATCGGCTCGGGGGGCCGCGAACATGCGCTCGCCTGGAAGCTCGCGCAATCGCCGCGCCTCCATACGCTGTTCGCCGCACCGGGCAATCCGGGCATTGCGGCGCATGCCGAGATCGTCGGGCTGGACGTGAGCGACCACGCGGCGGTGGTGGAGTTCGCGGCGGCGCAGTCGATCGGGCTGGTCGTGATCGGTCCCGAAGCGCCGCTGGTCGATGGCCTCGCGGACTCACTGCGGGCGGCGGACGTGGCGGTGTTCGGCCCCTCGGCGGCGGCGGCGCGGCTGGAGGGGTCGAAGGGCTTCACCAAGGCGCTGTGCGACCGCGCCGGCATCCCTACCGCCGGCTACGCGCATGTCGTGTCGCTGGAAGACGGACTCACCGCGCTCGACCGGTTCGGGGTGCCGGTGGTGGTGAAGGCGGACGGACTTGCGGCAGGCAAGGGCGTGACCGTCGCCGAAACGCGCGAGCAGGCCGAAGCCGCCTTGCGTGACCTGTTCTGCGCACCCGGTGGCGAGGCGGTGATCGAGGAGTTCCTGGAGGGCGAGGAAGCCAGTCTGTTCGTGCTGACGGACGGCACGGCGATCCTGCCGTTCGGGTCCGCGCAGGACCACAAACGTGTCGGCGATGGCGATACCGGGCCCAACACCGGCGGCATGGGTGCGTACAGCCCGGCATCGGTGTTGACGCCGGAGCTCGAGGCCCGTGCGATCGAGGAGATCATCTGGCCGACCGTACGGACGCTGGCTGCGGAGGGGACGCCGTTTTCCGGTGTACTCTACGCCGGGCTGATGCTGACGGGCGAGGGGCCGAAGCTGATCGAATATAACGCCCGTTTCGGTGACCCAGAATGTCAGGTGCTGATGTTGCGGCTGGAAGAGGATCTGCTCGACGTGCTGCTCGACGTTGCAGAGGGGCGGCTTGGCGAACGCGGCCCGGCGCGCTTTGCGGACGATACCGCGCTGACGGTGGTGATGGCGGCGCGGGGCTATCCTGGTACACCCGACACCGGCGGCGCGATCGGCCGAGTGGTCGAGGCCGAAGCGACCGGCGCGACGGTGTTCCAGGCAGGAACCCGCCTTGCTGACGGCGCGATCGTCGCGGCGGGCGGACGCGTGCTGGCCGTCACCGCGCTGGGTGCGGACGTGCGCGCGGCGCAGGCTGCGGCGTATGTCGCTGTCGATGTTGTCGACTTCCCCACCGGTTTCTGCCGCCGGGACATCGGCTGGCGCGAAATCGCGCGGGCGGGATGAAGACCTTGCGGCGATAGCGACATCAGTACTCCGGATGAACACGGATGCGGCGGGATCGACGCGTCTCGCCGGATAAACGCTTGACCGGAAAAGACGTTAAAGCGCCTCGGCAATGTATTGTAATAAAATTAAAAACACGGAATGCGCCAAGCAGCTTCGGACGTACTCTCACGGCCGTGCGGGGCAATGCGTAGGCGGCGCACAAGCCTTTCTTTACTGCGGCTTGTAAGCGGCTCTTTACGACACGGCCCCTAAGCCTTGGGCGAACAATCTGACAAAACAGAGGTCGCACAGTGTCACATCAACTCGCTAATTTTGCGGGGTTTCTCGCCGTGGTCGCGGTCGCGACGCCCCATCTCGGCAGCATCGTTTCGCCCGCCGCGCACGCCGCTGCGGGAGAGTGGACGGCGCGGGCGGTCGACACGCCTGCCTCTCCGCCGATCGTGATCGCGGCCCCACGCCCGCTCGCGGCCACTCCCTTCGTGCAGGCGCCCGCCTACAGCATCTCGGTGACGTCAGATCTGGTCGCCTACGGCGATACCAAGACGTCCGATTTCGACCCCGAGCATCCGCCCACCGACATGGGCGAACCTGGCTGACGGATTGACAGGCGTGGCGCCGATCGGCCACGCGCCCGCCATGACCGATCGGATCGCCCTGAACCCCGCCTGGCTCGCCGCGTTGCAGGGTGAGTTCGACAGCCCCTATATGGCCGCGCTGAAAAGCTTCCTCGCCACCGAGAAAGCGGCCGGCGCGCGCGTTTTCCCAAGGGGCGGCGACTGGTTCCGGGCGCTCGACCTGACGCCGCCGGACGCCGTACGCGTCGTCATTCTCGGGCAGGACCCCTATCATGGTGAGGGGCAGGCGCACGGCCTGTGCTTCTCGGTAAGGCCCGGCGTGCGTACGCCCCCCAGCCTCGTCAACATCTACAAGGAACTGGATGCGGATCTCGGCATCGCACGTGCCGGTCACGGCTTCCTCGAACATTGGGCACGGCAGGGCGTGTTGCTGCTCAATGCAGTGCTGACGGTGCGGATGGGCGCCGCCGCCTCGCATCAGGGGCGCGGGTGGGAGCGCTTTACCGATGCCGTTATCCGGTTGGTGGCAGCGTCGCCCGATCCGGTTGTTTTCATGCTGTGGGGCAATTACGCGCAGAAGAAGGCGGCGTTCATCAAAGACGTTTCGCAAGGCGGGCGGCATCTGGTGCTGAAATCGGCGCACCCCTCGCCGTTGTCGGCGCACAACGGGTTTCTCGGCAGCCGGCCGTTCTCGAAGGCCAACACGTTTCTGCGCGAACATGGTCGCGAGCCGATCGACTGGGCGTTGCCGGCGCTCGGCTAAGGCGAAATCGCCGCCAGGTGGCGAACACCGGCGACGGAAAGGGCGCGGCACCTTCGCGCCGCGCCCCTTCCCAAACGATCAGCCCTTCACGAACGCCAGCAAGTCCTTGTTGATGACGTCGGCGTTGGTGGTCGGCATCCCGTGCGGATAGCCGGGGTAGGAGATCAGCTTCGCGCCCGGCACCAGCGTGGCGGAAATCTTGCCGGTGGTCGCGAACGGCACGACCTGATCGTCCTCGCCGTGCAGCACCAGCGTCGGCACGGTGATCGCCTTCAGATCGGCGGTGAAGTCGGTTTCCGAGAACGCCTTGATGCCGAGCGTATGCGCCAGCACGCTGCCGGTCATGCCCTGCCGCCACCAGTTGAGCCGTACGCCTTCCTTCACCTCGGCGCCGTCGCGATTGTAGCCGAAGAAGGTCATGGTGAAATCGTAGTAGAATTGCGTGCGGTTGGTCGCGGTCTGCTCGCGGATCATGTCGAACACCGACAGCGGTACGCCGTCCGGGTTGCTCTCGGTCGCCACCATGATCGGCGCGACCGCGCTGACCAGCACCGCCTTGGCGACGCGGCCGGGCTTGGCCCGCGCGACGTAGCGGGCGACTTCGCCGCCGCCGGTCGAATGGCCGATGTGGATCGCGTCCTTCAGGTCGAGGTGATCGGTCAGCGCCACCACGTCGGCGACATAGGTGTCCATGTCGTGGCCCGTGGCCGATTGCGAGGAACGGCCATGCCCGCGCCGGTCATGCGCGATCACGCGGTAGCCCGCTTGCAGGAAGAACATCATCTGCCCGTCCCAATCGTCGCCGGAGAGTGGCCAGCCGTGGTGGAACATGATCGGCTGCGCGTCCTTCGAACCCCAGTCCTTGTAGAAGATCTCGGTGCCGTCGGTGGTGGTGATGGTAGCCATGATGTTTCTCCCTCTTGCAAAAAGTCGTGTTGGTTCAGGCAGCGTCGACGAGGACGATCTCGGCATCGTCGTTGGCGGTGATGTGCAGCAGGGTTTCGCCAGTAATGGCGGCGCCGTCGCGTGCGTCAAGCCGGACGCCGTTGATCTCGACCGATCCCTTGGCGAGCACCAGATAGGCGTGGCGGCTGGCGTCGAGCGCATATTCGGTCGCCTCGCCCGCCTTCAGCGTCGCGCCCGAGATGCGGGCATTGGTGCGGATCGGCAGCGCGTCGGCATCCTCGGCAAAGCCGCTGGCGAGCGTGACGAACTGACCGGAGCGTTCGCCCTTGGGGAAGGGCTTCGCGCCCCACGAAGGCTTCTCGCCGCGCGTTGTCGGCTCGATCCAGATCTGGAAGATCTGCGTGGTGCCGGTTTCCTTGTTGTATTCCGAGTGGCGCACGCCCGAACCCGCACTCATCACCTGCACGTCGCCCGCCTCGGTGCGGCCGATATTGCCGAGGCTGTCCTGATGCGTGATCGCGCCTTCGCGGACGTAGGTGATGATCTCCATGTCGGCATGGGCGTGCGGCGGGAAACCGGTACCGGCGGCGATCGTGTCGTCGTTCCACACGCGGATCGCGCCCCAGCCCATCTTGGCGGGATCATAGTAACCGGCGAACGAGAAGTGATGCTTGGCATCGAGCCAACCGTGATTGGCGCCACCGAGCTGGTTGAAAGGCCGACGTTCGATCATCTGAAGAACTCCTGCGGAGCGACCGTCGCTCCCTGTGGCCACAATGTGCGTCCGATCGCCACTTGACGAAAGTGCAATGATGGCATTGTATCATTGCCTGAAATGACACGTAGACTTCCCGACCTCGAAGCCTGGGCGATCTTCGCCAAGGTCGCCGAATGCGGCTCGTTCGCGAAAGCGGCGCAGGCGTTGGGTCTTGCGAACCCGACCGTTTCCAAAGCGGTTGGACGGCTGGAAGCGCGGCTCGGCATTTCGCTGATCGCGCGCACCTCGCGCCGGTTGTCGCTGACCGAGGGCGGGCGCGCGGCGCTGGTGCGCGCCGCCCGCATCCTCGCCGAGGGCGAGGCGGTGGAGGACGAGGCGACCGAACATTCCGCCGCCCCACGCGGGACCGTGCGGATGAGCGCGCCGCTGTCGTTCGGCATCGGCTATCTCGGCGATGCGCTGCCATCGTTTCTGGAGGCGTTCCCAGACATCACGCTCGATCTCGCGCTGAGCGACCGGCGGGTCGATCTGGTCGCAGACGGGTTCGACCTCGCGCTGCGGATCGCGCGGCTGGAGGATTCGTCGATGCTCGCGCGGCGGCTGTGCGCGGTGCGCATCCTGCTGGTCGCGTCGCCCGGCTACCTCGACGCGCGCGGCCGGCCGACGCACCCGGCGCAACTCGCCGGGCATTGCGCATTCGGCTACACCGGCGGCGGCCCGCGCGGGGTGTGGCGCTTCACCCATCCACGCTTCGGCGAGGAGGTGGTCGAGCCGCCGGTACGGATCTGGACCGACAACGTCGACATGCTCGGCCCGGCGCTGCTGGCGGGGCAGGGGCTGGCGCTGCAACCCGAGTTTCTGGTGTGGCGCGAGATCAGGGCAGGGCGGCTGGAGGTGGCGATGCCCGACTGGTCGGTCGCCCCGCTCGCGCTCCACCTGCTGATGCCGCCGTCCCCGCTCAGGCCGCTCCGGGTGCAAGTGCTGATCGACTATCTGGCCAGGGCGCTCGCGACCCCGCCCTGGGCCGGGGACTAACCCTCGGCAGCAACGATTCAAGAGGACGCTTTATTGCCGCGCCCGGAACGTCACCCCGATCGTACGGGGATCGCTCGGCGTGCCTAGGATCAGCCCCGAATTGCCCGCCTGGATCGTCACGTTCTGGATGTAGTTCGTATCGAACAGGTTGCGCGCGAACACGTCGATCTCCCAGCCGGCCGCGTTGCGATAGCCGAGGCTGGCGTTGACCAGGGTATAGCCCTTGATGATCGTATAGGCGGAGTCGGTCGGGTCGCCATATTGCTTGGTACGCGAGACCGAATCCGCATGCAGGATGAAGCCGCCGTGCAGCGCCGGCACCGGCAACGAGTAGTCGCCGCCCGCCGAAACGGTCCACTTGGGCAGGCTCGACAGCGGCTTGCCCGACAGATTGCAGACGGTGGTGCCACTGCCGATCTGCTCGATCGGGCAGGGCGCGTTCGGGTAGGAGTCGTACTTGCCGTCCGCATACGCAACCGATCCGCGTAGCGAGAACCCGCGCGTCACGATCGCGGTCGCATCTGCCTCGAACCCCTTCACCGTCACGCGCGGAATGTTGGCGAGGTAGGTGCGCAACGCCGCCGCCGCTCCGGTGTCGGTCACGTTCGCCTGGAAATCGGTGACGCGCGTGTAGAAGCCGTCGATGTTGAAGATCAGCCGCCGGTCGAACAGCCGCGTCTTGACCCCGACCTCGTAAGCGGTGCCGGTCTCCGGCCGCACCACCGCAGTTCCGAGTGCGGGCAGGCCCGCGTTGTTAAGCGGCAGGCCCGACATGTTGATCCCGCCTGATTTCGCCCCGCGCGCGAAACTCGCGTAGCCAAGCGCCCCTGGCGCGAAATCATACGACACGTTGGCACGGCCCGTCAGCGCCCCGTCATCGACCTTGGCGCTGTACGACTGACCCCGCAGGACCGAAAGCTGGCTGGCGATCTGCGCCTGCGTCAGCCCGGTCGGCCCGCCGAACGTGAAGGTGTTGTAGCTGCCGGTCTTGTCCTCGTAGGTATAACGTAGCCCCCCGGTTAGCGTGACGCGCGGCAGCGGTCGCCAGTTGACTTCGCCGAACGCGGCATAGCTGTTCGACTGGAAATCGGTGCGTCCGTCCGACCCGTAGCCGTCGAGCAGATTGCCCGGCAGCGCCGCCGACGGCCCACCCAGCAGCCAGTAGGTCGCCAGCGGCCCGTAGATCGAGATCGGCCGCCCGATCACCCGCTGGCGGAAGAAGTACAGCCCGCCGACATAACTCAGCGCACGGTCGCCGTTCGAGGCGAAGCGCAGTTCCTGGCTATACTGGTCCTGCCGCGAGGGGATGTGCTGAGTCGCCTGGATCGGAATGCCGGTATAATCGCGGTCGTTGTTCGCATCCCAGTTCCAGAACCGCCACGCGCTGACCGAGGTGAGCGTCACCGGTCCGACATTCCAGTCCGCCACCGCCGACACGCCGCCCTCGTTGGTGTTGGTGCCGAGCGCCGCGTCGATATCGGTCAGCCGGTCATAGGGGTTGAGGCTCGCCGGCGTGTACGCGCCGCCCGGCACATGCGCGGCGAGATAGGCATATTGCCGCGTCGTTGCCTTCAGCGTCGGCGCGACACGGAGGTAGACCTGCGTGCAGCAGTCGCTCTCGAAATTGCTGAAATCGGCGGTGAGGCGCACCTGAAATGCATCGTTCGGCTTGATGAGCAATTGCCCGCGCACCGCCTGATTGCCGATCGTGTTGAGACTGGCGCCGGTGCGGGTGTCGTGGATCACGCCATCCCGCCGCGTCACCACCGCGGAGATTCGCCCCGCCACCGTGTCGCCGATCAAGGCGCCCGATGCCGCCGCCTTGGCCTGCACGTAATCGCGGCTGCCGATCGACAGTTCCTCCTCGGCCTCGGGCATGAAGGTGGGCGCGCGCGTGGTGATGCTGATCGCGCCTGCCGTACTGTTCTTGCCGAACAGCGTGCCCTGCGGCCCGCGCAGCACCTCGATATGGTCGATATCGCTGAAGTCGAACGCGGCGGTCGCCGGCCGCGCATGATACACCTGATCGACATAGAAGCCGACGCCCGGCTCCAGCCCGTCGTTCGCCTGGCTCACCGCCACCACGCTCGATCCCAGCCCGCGGATCGTGAAGGCGGTGTTGCGCGGGTTGGCGGAACTGTAGTTGAGCGACGGCACCAGCACCGACAACCCTTGCGTGTTGACCGTGTACGACTGGTCGAGCAACGCGCCGCTCACCACCGACAGTGAACCGGGGATCTTCTGCGGGTCTTCCAGGCGTCGGCGCGCGGTGACGAGGATATCGCCGTCGCTGGCGGGCTGATCTGCGGCGGTGCTGCCAGAGGCATCGTCAGGCGCGGCATGGGCAATGGCCGGCGCGCACGCCAGCAACGCCGCGCCAGCCGCGCGGAGGAATGGATGTGTCAAGAAACCCCTTTCGTCGCGGCGAACCGCCACGCTCTCGTAAAGCGTCACGGGGGCTTATTATATATCGGAGAATATAGTGCAAGCGATCCAGCGCACTTCGAAAGCGTATCGTGAGTGGAGGCATTACCCGATAAAAATGCCCGCCCGACAGAACGCCGGGCGGGCAAAATGGGAGAACTCAGATCCGGCGCTGCCGCCGATCGTCATACTGCACTCAAACCGAAGGCAGATCGAAAGCGGCTTACACCACCGGCAATCCGGCGCGCTTTACCGCGCCAAGATAGTTGCGCATCGCCTCGCTCGACCCCGTTGATAACTCCATGAAGGCGCGCCGCCGGTCGAACGGATCGGGCACGCGAACCAGCATGCCGGCGTCGGTCATCTTAGCGATCCAGCGTAACGCCGTGGTCGGCGCGACGGCAGCGGCGATGCACAGGCTCGACACCGAAACCTGCGCGCGCTCCAACTGCGCCGCGAAAAGATCGAGCAGGATGTCCCACGCCGGATCTTCGAACAGCCCCGTGTCGAAATGCTGGTCGCGCAGCCGGCGTGCGCGAATCGCGGCGCGAACCTCGCGAGGTGCGACCGGCGGCACGTCGCCGGCCGCGGCAGGCGGGGGCGCCGCATATCCCATCGTGCGGTCGGCAATGCGGCCACGCGGCGAGTCCTCCCCGTCGGTACGGCTCAGTCGAGCCAGGGTTTCAGCGATACGCGCGATTTCCTCGTTCAGGCGGCGCAGGCGCACTGCCTCTATATCGCGCGCCGAATCGGACAACCGGTGGCCGCCACCCTGCGACAGCGACAGTGCATAGGCAGCGACCCGTTCGGGCAGCGACGGCGAGCACAGCAATTCGACGTGCGGCCCGAACAGGTTGGCCGCAACCAGATCGACCTGCGAACTCGCAAACGTCGCGACCAGACGGGCATCACTGTCGCGCGCGAACTGGTCGATGCGCGGCAGCGCCGCTGCCAGCGCACTATCGTCGACACCGTCGCAATCGAGCGCGATCAGTTGAAGCGGGCCCTGGGTGTCGAGCCGTGCCGTTGCCCCCGCCCAGCCGACCCGCCCGAGCATGCGTGCGCCGGTCGCATCGATTGCTGCGGTTGCGTCGGCGGCGTCGTGATCGGCGATCACCAGCGCGGCGACCGAAGCGGCCGGCGGCCGCGCGGTTTCCCATCCTTCCCATCTGTGCATATCGGTTCCCTGCTTGTCCCCCACGCCCAAAATACGCATTTATCCAGAATGGAGCAGGTCTGACATCTCCATTCTGGATTATTCTAAGCAAATTTAGGTGTTGATGTTTGCTGCATTGCAAAAGCGCAAGGCCGTTTGCGCCAGTACGGACAATAAAGAAAGTCCGCAACGTCGTTTGTATTTGAATTTGCGACGACGGTGTCCGGTTCGTCAGCGCGCGTTCACTGCTCCACAGAGATTTGCCACGACATCATGGCTGTCGAGCCGTTAATCGAGCGACTTGACGATTTCCTCAACCATCTTCTTGGCGTCGGCGAGCAGCATCATCGTGTTGTCCATATAGAACACGTCGTTGTCGACGCCGGCATAGCCGACGCCGCCCATCGAGCGTTTGATGAACAGCACGGTCTTGGCTTTCTCGACGTCCAGCACCGGCATGCCGTAGATCGGAGAGGTCTTGTCCGTCTTGGCCGCAGGATTGGTCACGTCGTTCGCACCGATCACGAAGGCCACATCGGTCTGCGCGAACTCGGAGTTGATATCCTCCAGTTCGAACACGTCGTCATACGGCACGTTCGCCTCGGCAAGCAGCACGTTCATGTGCCCCGGCATCCGCCCTGCGACCGGGTGGATGGCGTATTTCACCCGCACGCCGTGCGCCTTCAGCTTGTCGCCCATCTCGCGCAGCGCGTGCTGCGCCTGAGCAACCGCCATGCCGTAACCGGGCACGATGATGACCTGTTCGGCCTGCTGCATCAGGAACGCGGCATCCTCGGCAGAGCCACGCTTCCACGGCCGGTCGACCTTGGCGCCGCCGCCATCGCTCGCCACAGCCGCGCCGAAACCGCCGGCGATCACGCTGATGAAGCTGCGGTTCATCGCCTTGCACATAATGTACGACAGGATCGCGCCCGACGATCCAACCAGCGCGCCGGTGATGATCATCGCGGTGTTGTGCAGCGTGAAGCCCATCGCCGCCGCCGCCCAGCCCGAATAGCTGTTCAGCATCGACACCACCACGGGCATGTCCGCGCCCCCGATCGGCACGATGAGCAGGAAGCCGATCGCGAACGACAGGCCGGTGATCGTCCAGAACACCCACGCGCTCTGATCCTGCGTGAAATAGGCGACGAGGCCGAGAATGCCGGCCAGCACCGCGAGGTTGATGACGTGACGCGCTGGCAGCAGGATTGGCGCGCCGCCCATGTTGCCGTTCAGCTTGAGAAAGGCGATAACCGAGCCCGAAAAGGTGATCGCACCGATCGCAATGCCGAGACCCATCTCGATGCGGCTTTGCGCGAAGATCACGCCGGCATCCGCGATCCCGAACGCCTGCGGGTTCAGAAACGCCGCCGCAGCGACCAGCACGGCTGCCAGCCCGACCAGCGAGTGAAACGCCGCGACCAACTGCGGCATGTCGGTCATCTTGATGCGCCGCGCGGTGGTGATGCCGACGCCCGCGCCGATCGCGATCGCGACAAGGATCTCGACGAGCGTGGTCGTGTCGAGTTGGAACACCATCCCGCAGAACGATTCCTTGCCCCGGCATGCCTCGGCGGAAAGCTGCACCGCCGGCGCGTGGACGATCAGCGTGGTGACGACCGCGATTGCCATGCCAATCATGCCGTAGCGATTGCCCTGCCGGCTCGACACCGGGCTCGACAACCCCCGCAGCGCAAGGATGAAGCACACGCCCGCGACGAGATAGGCGAGCGCCGCCCAGGGATTTACGCTCACGTGTTCCATCGTCGTCCTACCCCCAAATCATCACGCCAGCGCACCCTGGCATCTCCCGTTGCGCGCGCGATGCAAGAGCCGCGCGAGACCCCGGCTCGCACCGGGATGCAGGGTCGCTAGTGCTTGGCCGCCGCCGGCCGCTCTTTCTTCTTGTACATCGCCAGCATCCGCGCGGTGACCGCGAAGCCGCCGAAGATGTTGACGCTCGCCAGCACCACCGCGATCAGCCCCAGCACCTTGGACACCGCCCCACCCGCGCCGATCCCGGCCGCGGCGGCGGCGATCAGCGCGCCGACGATGATGACCGACGAGATCGCATTCGTCACCGCCATCAGCGGCGTGTGCAGCGCCGGCGTGACCGACCACACGACGTAATAGCCGACGAAGCACGCCATCACGAAGATCGACAGGATCGAAATAAAGTCCATGGATGGCCCCTCAGCCCAGCAGTCGCGCGTTGACGACCTGACCGCCCCGGGTCAGCCGCACCGCATCGCCGATTTCCGTGTCCAGCACCGGCGCGCCCGCGTCCTTGTCCCAGAACGCCGACAGGAAGTTGAACAGGTTGCGCGCGAACAGGGCGCTTGCATCCGCCGCCAGCCGGCTCGGCACGTTGCGGTGGCCGACGATCTTCACGCCGCCGACCGTGACCACTTCACCCGCCACCGCGCCTTCGACGTTGCCGCCCTGTTCGACGGCGAGATCGACGATCACCGACCCCGGCCGCATGCTCGCCACCTGCGCGGCGGAGATCAGGCGCGGGGCAGGGCGGCCAGGGATCAGCGCCGTGGTGATGACGATGTCCTGCTTGGCGATATGCGCCGACACCAGTTCGGCCTGCGCCTTTTGATATTCGGGCGACATCTCACCGGCATAGCCGCCGGTACCTTCCCCTTCGATCCCCGCGACATTCTCGACAAAGATCGGCTTGGCGCCGAGCGACAGGATCTGCTCCCTGGTGGCCGAGCGCACGTCGGTGGCAGACACCTGCGCACCCAGCCGCCGCGCCGTCGCGATCGCCTGTAGCCCGGCGACGCCAACGCCCATCACGAATACACGCGCGGCCGAGATGGTGCCAGCTGCCGTCATCATCATCGGGAACGCACGGCCATATTCGCCGGCCGCATCCAGCACCGCCTTGTAGCCCGACAGGTTGGACTGCGACGACAGGATGTCCATCGATTGCGCACGCGTGATGCGCGGCATGAACTCCATCGCCAGCGCCTCGACGCCGACGGCGGCATAGCCGTCGATCCGTGCGCGTTCCCCGAACGGGTTCAGTCCCGCCACCACCAGCGCGCCGGGGGCTACGCCGTCGAGCGCAGCCGGGTCCGGCCCCTGCACGCCAAGCACGATGCCAGCACCGGCCAGCACGCCCGCGCGGTCCCCCACGCTCGCACCCGCGGCGGCATAATCCGCGTCGGCGATCGCGGCGGTCAGGCCTGCGCCCGCCTCGACCGCGATCGATGCGCCGAGTGCGATGAATTTCTTGACGGTTTCGGGCGTGGCGGCGACGCGGCGCTCACCGGGAGCACTTTCCCGCAGGACGGCAATCTTCACCCGCGCGTTACTTGCTGGCGGGGGCGAGGGCGAAATACACGATGACGAAGGCGAGCAGGAAGCACGCCACCGCACCGTATTTCAGCAGCCCGATCACCTTCGAATAGGTCGCCTCGTGGACCTTGATATCGCCGTCTTCGGCCATGCCGCATCTCCCCAATGCTTATCTGCCGACAGGCTTAGCTTGTGTAGGCCTGTCCCTCAAGTCCCACGATGGGGCGCTTAAGGCGACTTTTACCCTCATCATGTAGGGGATGCTTTCCAACGGGTTCTGGGGTGTAGTGATGACGCGAAACGGGCAACGCCTGCTGATGCTGATCGATGACGAGCCGGCGCAGCGTCGTCTCGTCGCGGCGATCGCGGCGCGGCGCGGCTGGCGCGCGATCTTCGCCGCCGATGGCGAGATGGCGATCGCCACGCTTGGCACGCAGGACGGGATGCAACTCGATGCGATCCTGCTCGACCACTGGGCGCCCGATGCCGACGCCACGCCGCTGATCGCGGAACTGCGCAGCCGCCGTCCGGCGCTGCCGCTGCTGCTGCTTACCGCCAACGGCTCGGTCGCGCAGGCGGTCGGCGCGATGCGCGCGGGGGCGACCGACTTCCTCGTCAAGCCACTCGCGCCGGAACGGCTGCTCGGCGCGCTCGATGCCGCCGTCGCCGGCAAGGCGGCGGGGGAACTGCGTCCGCTGACCGAGAAGATCCCGGCGCTGCTCGCCTTCGACGAGATCGTCGGCTCCGCGCCCGATTTCCGCGCTGCGCTCGCCATCGCCGCCAAGGCGGCACGCGCGCGCGTGCCGGTGCTGCTGGAGGGCGAATCGGGCGTCGGCAAGGAAGTCGTGGCGGAAGCCGTCCACGCCGCGTCCCCGCGTGGCAAGAAGCCGATGGTGACGGTGAACTGCGGCGCGATCCCCTCCAACCTCGTCGAAAGCGAGTTGTTCGGCCATGAAAAGGGCGCCTTCACCGGCGCGTTCGAGCGCAAGATCGGCCGCTTCCAGGAAGCAGACGGCGGCACGCTATTCCTCGACGAGATTGGCGAGATGCCGCTGGAGGCGCAGGTCAAGCTGCTGCGCGTGCTGCAATCGGGCGATATCCAGCCGATCGGCGCGCGCCACGCCCGCGAGGTCGACGTGCGCGTGATCGCCGCCACCAACAAGACACTGATCGACGAGGTCGAGGCGGGCCGCTTCCGCGAGGATCTCTACTACCGCCTCAACGTGGTGCAGGTGACGATCCCGCCGCTTCGCGAACGGCAGGGCGACATTCCCGCGCTCGCCCGGCATCTGCTCGCGCGGATCGCGCAGCAGCCGGGTTTGCGGCCGCTCGGCATCACCGACGAGGCGCTTGCGTTGCTCGGCAAATATGACTGGCCGGGCAATGTCCGCCAGCTTCAGAATGCGTTGTTCCGTGCCGCCGTGCTGTGCGACGGCGCCGCGCTCACCTCGACCGATTTCCCGCAGATCGCCGCCCTGAGCGCGCAACGCCACAGCGTTCCCGGTCCCGCGCCGATGGCGACGAGCGGTGGCGTCACGCTGTTCCATGCCGATGGCAACCTGCGCGCGCTGGAGGAGATCGAGGCCGACGTGATCCGCCTCGCCATCGGCCATTATCGGGGCCGCATGACCGAGGTTGCGCGACGGCTCGGCATCGGGCGTTCGACGCTATACCGCAAGCTGGGTGAACTCGGCATCGACAACGCGGCCTGACCCGGCCGCCACCATTCCGTGCTGATGTGCGAAGCCGCTTCGTCCAGGCGCGGCCGCCAGCACCTCGTCTGCATCGTGGGCTCAGATCCGCCGAAATAAAAACCTCTCAGGAATTTTACGTAACGCCTTAAACTAATGGCGTTAACCTCAGTCCGTCAAAAGGCCTCGGCACACACGAGGGCTTTGACATGGTTTTCATCGTAGCGGGCGATTCGGACGTCCATATCCAGCAGATCACGGATCAGGCACAGCATGCGCCCGTGATCGCCGGTCTGATCTACGGTGGTTCGCTGGCGGCATGGAAGTCTGCGTTCGGGCCGAATATCCTCGCCGCCAAATCCGCGACAGACCCGCAGATCGGCACGCTCAGCCGTGTTGTTGAGCGTTTTCAGGTTACGCAGGTGCGCACGATGTTCCAGACCGACGACAGCTACGATCTCGCCATTCAGGGGCATGGCTTCCTCAAGGTGACAACGCAGCTCGGCGAGACGTCGTACACGCGTGACGGCGCGCTGCAGGTATCCGACAAGGGCGAGTTGATGACTGCGAGCGGCGCGATGGTGCAGCCTGCCATCACCATCCCGCAAGACGCGGTCGACGTGGCCATATCGAAAACCGGCGAGGTTCAGGTCAAGCTTCCCGGGGGTGCGCCGATGAAGACGGTCGGCCAGATCCAGCTTGCGACCTTCGCCAACGAGGCCGGGCTGGAAGCGACCGGGAACGACCGTTTCGTGGAAACCAGCGCGTCCGGACCCGCGACCGTCGATGCGCCGGGCAAGCCGGGCTTCGGGATGGTGTTGCAAGGCTATGTCGAAGCGTCGGACACGTTTTCTCCGGTCGAGCCGCTGCGCTGATCCGTCGTGGGATCTTCGGCACGCCAAGATCCCGCCGAAGGTCATCAGTCCGCGCCTGAGCGTTATCGGGACGGGTGTGCAGCCTTGGGCTTGGCCTTGGTCTTCGGCTTAACCTTAGCCTTAGCCTTAGCCTTAGCCTTAGCCTTAGCCTTAGCCTTCGGCTGGGCCTCGGCTTCGGGCCGGACCTCGGGTTCGGCGTGGCACGGGTAAGCCGTCACGAAGGCCTCGCGCACGATGAACCACGGGGCGCTGCTCCACGACTTGCGATTTTTCCGGATGTATTTGCGCGCAACCGCGACGGCATCGATCGTCGAAACATCCGCCGCCGACGGGCAGATCTGGTAGGATGACGACAGCGTGTCGAAAACCCCCATGATGTAGCCGGTGCAGAAATTGGCGGTCGGGTCGGTGTCCTTGCCCTTACAATCCTCGGCAAGGTGCCGTGTCGTCAGCGAACTTACCACCACCGGCGGTGTGACCGAAGCCAGCGCCAAAAATAACAGGATCATGATATCTCCGTTCGGCTTCTAAAGCTTCGGCGGTCAGCCGACCAGCGCACGGTCGCGCAATCCCCGCCATACCCGCAGCGCCTGCACCGTCCCCGCCACGTCGTGAACGCGCAGGATCTGCACGCCCGCTTCCGCCCCCTTCACCGCCAGCGCGATCGATCCGCCGAGCCGCTCCGCCACCGGTGCCTCGCCCGACAGTGCCCCGATCAGCCGCTTGCGACTCACTCCCAGCATCAGGGGCACGCCAAGCCCATGGAACAGCGCCAGCCCGTTGATGAGCGCGAGGTTGTCGGCCAGCGACTTGCCGAAGCCGATGCCCGGATCGACGATGATCTTCGCCCGGTCGATCCCAGCCGCCAACGCCGCGTCGATCCGCGCCTCAAGCCAGTCGTACACCTCGGTCAGCACGTTCGCATACCCGTCGCCGCCGTGCGGCCCGCGCTTGGGATCGGGTGAGTGCATCAGGATTACCGGCGCGCCGGCACCTGCGACGATGCCGGCCGCGCGCTCGTCCCACAACAATGCCGACACGTCGTTGACGATCACGTCCCCAAGCGCGAGCGCCGCCTCCATCACTGCGCCCTTACGTGTGTCGACCGACACCAACGTGCCTGCGCCCAGCAACCGCTCGACCACCGGGGTGACGCGCTTGGCCTCGTCGCCCTCCCAAACCAGCGGCGCGCCGGGGCGGGTCGATTCGCCGCCCACGTCAATCATCGCCGCGCCTGCCGCTGCCATCGCGACACCCGCTGCGGCGGCGGCCTCGGGATCGTCCTGAAGCTGGCCGCCGTCCGAAAAACTGTCGGGCGTAACGTTGAGAATGCCCGCCACCACCGGCTGATCGAACCGCAGCGTGCGCTCGCCAACGGTGATCGAAGCGCGCGGCGCGGTGATGCGCGCGTGGATGGCGGCGGCATGCGCTCCGAGTTGGCCGACCTCCGCGACAGGAACCGTGCTGCGCGTCGCGCGCTCAATCACCTCGTAAGCGGCAAACCACAGCATCCCGCCGGCCAGCCGCGCAACGCTGCCGTCCGGGTGCGTGACGGGCGTGTCGACGAACTGGGTGGGGCGGAGGTGGAGTTTGGCCATGTCGTCAGCCGTAATCCTGCTGGCCGGTTCGTGTCGAGCGGCGGCAGCGTTTTCTTCCCGACGCCCATGCCGCTGAGGAACAAGCCACGGGAAGAGGCGGCCATGGCAGCGCGCCACGCTTGTTACGGTCGCCCCTCAGACCGGACTCGCCCCTGGCCGTGAAAAGGGGACTCGCCTTAGGGTTGTGTTGCCAGCAAATATGTCTGCCGCAACGTGTCGATCGGCTTCAGGCCGCCCGCCGTCTCGATATGCCAGAACGTCCACCCGTTGCACGACGGTGCGCCCTGCACCCCCGCGCCGACCTTGTGGATCGACCCGGTATGCGTTCCGCACACGCTCTCCACGCTGCCGTCCGCGCGCACCAGCACGCGGTGCTTGCGCTTCGCATCGCTCAGCACCACGCCGGCCGTGAGATAGCCGTTTTCCACCAGCACGCCGAACGCGACCTTCGGCGCGGTCTTGGGCGACTGCATCGTCGTCAACGCGGATTCGTCGAGCGGCAGCGCCGCGTCGATCCGCTCCTGTGCCGCGGCGACATAGGCGTCCTCGCGCTCGATGCCGATCCAGTGCCGCCCCAGACGCTTCGCCACCGCGCCAGTGGTGCCGGTGCCGAAGAACGGATCGAGCACCACGTCGCCCGGCTTCGTGCACGCCAGCAGGATGCGGTACAGCAAAGCCTCCGGCTTCTGCGTCGGATGGACCTTGTGGCCGTCCTTCTTCAGCCGCTCCGGCCCGCCGCACACCGGGAACTCCCAGTCGCTGCGCATCTGAAGCTCGTCGTTCAGCGTCTTCATGCTGCGATAATTGAAGGTGTAGCGCGCCTTCTCGCCCATCGACGCCCAGATCAGCGTCTCGTGCGCGTTGGTGAAGCGCGTGCCCTTGAAGTTCGGCATGGGGTTCGACTTGCGCCACACGATGTCGTTGAGGATCCAGTAGCCGAGATCCTGGATCGCTGAGCCGACCTTGAAGATGTTGTGATAGCTGCCGATCACCCAGATCGAGCCGTTGGGTTTCAGGATGCGCCGCGCTTCCGCCAGCCAGGCGCGGGTGAACTTGTCGTACGCGCCGAGGCTGTCGAATTTGTCCCATTCGTCGGTCACGGCATCGACATGGCTGCCATCGGGCCGCGACAGATCGCCGCCGAGTTGCAGGTTATAGGGCGGGTCGGCGAAGATCATGTCGACGCTCGCGGCCGGCAGCGCACGCATCGCCGAGATGCAATCGCGCTGGATGATCCGGTCCAGCGGCAGCTCGACCGGGGCAAGCGCAACCGGCGCGGCCGCGCGCGTCTTAACCTTCTCCAGAACCCCCATGTACGTACCCCCGCGTCAAGTCCGGTCCCTTCCTGCGGTTTCCGGGACTCGCGTCAAGCGAACATTGGTTAACGCGAATCGCTGCTAAACTGTTCGCGCGGCGGAACATTCCGGCACTTATCCACATATTGAGTCGTACAGTTATCCACGGGCCCAAGGGATGGTGTGTGATGCGAAAGACTCACATCCGCCGCGTGTTTCACTTTTTCGAAAACTGCTCTTGATGATCGTATTGGCAATCCGAGCCGGATCATTCGGCAGCAGCAACATCCGGTACGAAGGCGAATGCAGCCTGCGCGACGGGCGCGAAGCTGCGGCGGTGGAGCGGGGAGGGGCCGTGTTCGCGAAGCGCGCGCAAGTGGTCGGGCGCGCCATAGCCCTTGTTGGTGATCCAGCCGTAATGCGGATGCGCCTCGTGGTGGGCCAGCATGATCGTGTCGCGCGTGTGCTTGGCGATGATCGAGGCGGCGGCGATCGACAGGCTGATCGCATCGCCCGACACGATCGGCGTGGCGGCGTAGCCCCATTTCGGCAGGCGGTTGCCGTCGACCAGCACGTGCCCCGGCGCGAAACCAAGCGCTTCGACCGCCAGCGTCATCGCCTTCATCGTCGCCCAGTAGATGTTGAGCGCGTCGATCTCCTCCGCCTCGACGACGCCGACGCCGACCTGCGCGCAACCCCGCAACCGGTCGTGCAGCCGCAAGCGTTCGGCGGCACAGAGCTTCTTTGAATCATCGATCCCGCGCGGGACGCCCCTGGCGGGCAGGATCACCGCCGCCGCCACCACCGGCCCGGCGAGCGGCCCGCGCCCTGCCTCGTCAACGCCGACGACGGGGGCGAGACAGAGCTTCTCGTGTTTCAGGCTCGGTTTCAGGCTGGGGCGTTTCGGCGTCGGCATCAGGCGATCCGCCATGCCGAAAACCGCCGCGCCTCGCCAGCCCGGTAGAGGCAGATCGCGTTTCCGGCGGGGTCGAGCGTGCGCGCCTCGCGCCAGCCCCAGCTTTGCTCCTGCGGCGCGCTCACGGGCGCGCCGGTCGCACGCAATGCGGTGACGGCGGCGTCGAGATCGTCGCACTCGACGTAGAGCATCGGCCCGTGCGGCATCTCGTCGGCTGCTTCGATCGAGACGGTGACGCCGTTCGCGCTTTCGAACCGCGCGTAGCGCGGGCCGGCATCGACGATGCGGGTCAGGCCGAGCGCTTCGTAGAATGCGGCACTCGCAGCGAAATCGGTGAGCGGCAGCGTGATCTGGTTGGGGCCGTCGCCGTCGAGCCGCACGCTCTGCTGCCCCATCGGCCCATGCCCGCCGCCAAGGCCGGCCGCGCCAAGCATCGCCAGCCGCACGAACGCCCGCGCGCGCTCGACAGCGCGGTGCAGGGTTTCCCCCCGCGCCAGCCCGACCGCGATCGCCGAGGCGAGCGTGCAGCCGGTGCCGTGCGTTTGGCGCGTGTCGATGCGGGGACTATCCCACCGCGCGACCTCGCCGTCGGGTCCGACCAGCCGGTCGGTCAGCATCTCGCCGTCGCCGTGCCCGCCCTTCACCAGCACCGCCGTGCGGTTCGCCGCCGCCAAACTCGCGGCATCGCCACCTAGCGCCGCCAGTTCGGTCAGGTTCGGCGTCACTACCGTCGCCGCCCGCATCAGCCGCGCGAACGCCGCCACCGTCGCATCATCGGCGAGCAGTGCGCCGCTGGTGGCCACCATCACCGGATCGAACACCACCGGCACGTGCATGTCGCGAAGCGCGTCCGCTACCGCGTGCGCCGTCTCGGCCGATCCGATCATGCCGATCTTCACCGCATCCACGCCGATGTCCGAAACGCATGCCGCGATCTGCGCCGCCACCATCTCCGCCGGCACCGGCATCACCGCCTGAACCCCCAGCGTGTTCTGCGCGGTGATTGCGGTGATCGCCGTCATCGCGTGCCCGCCGAGCATCGTCACCGTCTTGATATCGGCCTGTATCCCGGCCCCACCGCCCGAATCCGATCCGGCGATGATGAGGATACGCGGTGTCGTCACGCATGCCCCTTGAAGCGGCGCACGGTCGATGCGGGGTTGCCCGCCAGCGCGTTGCCGACCCGCGCGGGCCGGTCCATCAATTCGCCGCCGCAGGTCGGGCAGCGATCGTCGAGATCCTCCGCACACTCCGCGCAATAGGTGCATTCGAACGAGCAGATGAACGCGCCCGCCGCATTGGCGGGGAGGTCGACGCCGCAGCGTTCGCAATCGGGGCGCATCTCCAGCATGTCAGGCCGCCGCCACGCGCACCGCGTCGCAGATCCGGTCGACCACACGCTCGACCTGGGCGAGATCGTCGCCCTCCGCCATCACCCGGATCACCGGCTCGGTGCCGGACGGGCGGATCACCAGCCGCCCCTTGCCGACCAGTTCCGCCTCGGCCTCGGCGATCACCGCCTTCACCGCCTCCGCCTCCAGCGGTTTCCCGCCGGCGAAGCGCACGTTCTTGAGCAATTGCGGCAGCGGATCGAAGCGGTGGAGCAGCTCGCTCGCCGGCACGCCCGCGCGCACCAGTTCGGCGAGGATCTGGAGCGCCGCCACCAGCCCGTCACCGGTCGTCGCATAATCGGCAAGGATGATATGGCCGGACTGTTCGCCGCCGAGATTATACCCTTGCGCGCGCATCGCCTCCAGCACGTAGCGATCCCCCACGCTCGTCCGCACCAGCTTGATGCCCTGCGTGGCGAGATGCCGCTCCAGCCCGAGGTTCGACATCACCGTCGCGACCAGACCGCCCTGTTGCAGCCGCCCGGCGCGCGCCCAGCCGCTCGCGATCGTCGCCATCAACTGGTCGCCGTCGATCACCTTGCCGTTCTCGTCCACCACGATCAGCCGGTCGGCATCGCCGTCGAGGGCGATGCCGATGTGCGCGCCCGATGCCACCACCGTCTCGCACAGCAGTTGCGGCGCGGTCGAACCGACGCCGTCGTTGATGTTCTTGCCGTTGGGGGTCACGCCGATCGCGATCACCTCCGCGCCGAGTTCCCACAGGGCGGAGGGTGCGACCTGATAAGCGGCACCGTTCGCGCAATCGACCACGATCTTGAGGCCGTCGAGCGTCAGCCCGTGCGGGAAGGTCGATTTGGCGGCGTGGATGTAGCGCCCGCGCGCATCCTCGACCCGCCGCGCACGCCCGATCTCCTCGGCGGCGGCGAGCGGCACCTCGCCGTCGATCAGCGCCTCGATCGCGAGTTCGTCCGCGTCCGACAGCTTGTAACCGTCCGGCCCGAACAGCTTGATGCCGTTGTCCTGATAGGGATTGTGGCTGGCCGAGATCATCACGCCGAGATCTGCGCGCATCTCATGCGTCAGCATCGCCACGGCCGGCGTCGGCATCGGCCCGACCAGGACCACGTCCATGCCAACGGAGGTAAACCCCGCCACCATCGCGTTTTCGAGCATATAGCCCGACAGCCGCGTATCCTTGCCGATCACGACACGGTGGCGGTGGTCGCCGCGCCGGAAATGCGCGCCCGCCGCCATGCCGACCTGCATCGCCATCGCCGCCGTCATCGGCGCCTTGTTGGTGAGGCCGCGAATGCCGTCGGTGCCGAAATACTTGCGTGCCATGCGTCGCTCCAAGGTGGATTGCCGCCCTGATAGCGCCGCTCCGGGCAGAGCGCGAGTGGGCAGGGCGTTACTGCACCCCGTGCATCCACTTCTTCAACGGCCACGACAGCGCGAGCAGCACCAGCCCGAGCACGATGGCCACCTCGGAAATCGTCACGAACACGCCGACATAGGTGTCGAGGCTGACCTTCAGGTTGGTCACCTGTCCGCCCACCGTCTCGACGCTGGCGAACTGCGCCACCACGCCCGCGACGTACTGCGCGACCGAGATCGACAGGAACCACACGCCCATCATCAGCCCGACCACGCGCGCGATCGACAGCTTGGTTATCATCGAAAGCCCGACCGGGGAAATGCACAGTTCCGCCAGCGAATGGATCACGTACAGCCCGGCCAGCCACCACAATCCGACCTTGTAATCGGCGCCGACGTACATCGTGCCCCACACCAGGAACAGGAAGCCCGCGCCCACTCCCATCAACGCGATGCCGAACTTCACCGGGATCGACGGTTCGAGATTACGCTTGGCAAGGAACCCCCACAGCACGCTCATCACCGGCGCGAGCAACATGATCGCGATCGAATTGAAGTTCTGCGTCTGTGGTGCCGACAGCGAGAACAGCCCGAACACGCTGAGGTTGGTGTTGCGGTCCGCAAACAGCGTCAGCGACGATCCGGCCTGCTCGAACAACGTCCAGAAGATCACGTTGAACGTCACCAGCACCATCGCCGCCAGCATCATCTGGAATTCGGTGCGGCTGCCCGCGACGTACGACCAGATCAGGATGCCCGGCACCGAGACGAGGAACGTGCCGAACAGCAGCTTGCCCATCAGCGACAGCGAGGCGAGATAGCCGACGAAGCCCGAACCCGCCGCCGCCGGTTCCGCCGCCATCAGGTTGACGAACAGCAGATAGAACAGCGGCACCGTCAGCAGCGCGCAGATGTAGATGACGATCGCCGGGTCCTTGCCGGCGCGTACCGGCGGATTGCCGACCCCGCCGAGCCGCCCGCCGTGGAAGCTCACCATCGCCCACGACACCAGCATCACCAGCCCCGAAAAGCCGAGGCCGATCGGCCAGCCGAACATGTCCGCCAGGATCGGGCACAGGATTTGCCCGAGGAACGAGCCGGTGTTGATCCCCATGTAGAAAATCGTGAACCCCGAATCGCGCCGCCGATCGCCCTGTGCGTACAGTTCACCGACCATCGTCGAGATATTGGGCTTGAAGAAACCGTTGCCGACCGAGATCAACGACAGCGCACACAGCAGGATGACCATCACCAGCGGATTGCGCTCTGCCTCCTCGCTGAAATGCCCGGCCGGGACGGTATGCGCGACCGCGCCGTCGGGGGCGAGCAGCGCGAGGCTGCCGTCCTCGTTGCCGCGGATCTTCAGCTTCTGGCCACCGTAGAGCAGCGAGCGCACCTCGTTGGGGTCGCTGGTCGGCGCGTCGCGGAAGTTGTCGACCAGAACTTCGTAGCGTTGCCCGTCGATCACCTCGAACGGCTTGGCCGGCTGCCCGCCGAACGCCAGCGTGAAATAGCCCAACGCCATCATCAGCGCGCCGAACTTCACCGCGCGTTTAGATCCGAGATACTGGTCCGCCAGGAACCCGCCGATCAGCGGCGTCAGATACACCAACGCGGTATAGCCGCCGTACAGCCCGGTCGATGCGCGGTCGCCCAGCACGAAATGCTTGGTGAGGTAGATCGTCAGCAGCGCGCGCATGCCGTAATAGCCGAACCGCTCCCACATCTCGGTCCCGAACAGCCAGAACAGCGGCTTGGGGTGGCCCAACCACGTCTCGCTCGCCGCCGGATTGATATGGGTGATATCCGGCTCTCGCGGGCTATCCGCGGTCGGGGTGTCCACCATGTCGAAATGCTCCCAAAGACTGTCCGGCCCGCTCGGATGGGGGCGGTTTGTAGCAGATGAAACTAGCGGCAATCGCCGGTCTGTAAATACTTGGGCGCACACGCTACATGCGCGGCCATGTTCAACGACACCCATTCGCCGCTGACGCTGCTCGCCACCCGCCGCTCCGGCAAACCGCGCGACATGGTCGCACCCGGCCCCTCCGCCGATCAGATGCAGGCCATTCTCCGGATCGCCGCGCGCACGCCCGATCACGGCAAACTCAGCCCCTGGCGCTTCGTGGTGGTGGGCGACGACCAGCGCGAGCGGCTGGCCGAGGTGATCACCGACGCTTACCGCGCCGAGCGTCCGCAGGCGACCAAGGTGGAGATCGATTCGCTCGTCCAGTTCTCGCATCAGGCGCCCGCTTTGGTGGTGGTGCTGTCCGCGCCGCACCCAACCAGCAAGATCCCGGTGTGGGAGCAGGAGCTGTCGGCGGGGGCGGCCTGCATGAACCTGCTCCACGCCGCGCACGCGCAAGGCTTCGTCGGCGGCTGGCTGACCGGGTGGCCGGCCTATTCGGATGCGGTACGCGATGCGTTCGGCAGCGCGCCGGAACGGATCGCCGGGTTCATGTTCCTCGGCACGCCGGAACGCCTGCTCGACGAGCGGCCCCGGCCCGACCTCGGCGCCGTCGTCTCGGAATGGGGCGGCTGACTGCTGGACGGGTCGCCCGGTTGCTGTATTAGGGTGGCATGACAGCGCTCAGCAACGACGACAGCCCGGTCTACATCCGGCTGCGCGGCACCATCGCCGCCGCGATCCTGCGCGGCGATTTCCGCGCTGGCGATCAACTCCCATCGGTGCGCGCGCTGGCCGCGCAGCATGGCGCCAACCCGCTCACCGTCGCCAAGGCTTACCAGACGTTTCAGGACGACGGCTATGTCGAGGTGCGGCGCGGTGTCGGCATGTTCGTGCTGCCCGGTGCCGCGGAGAAGCTGCGGGAGGCAGAACGGAAACAGTTTCTCAGCGAAAACTGGCCCCGCATTCAGGCGCATATTCGGCTACTCGGTCTCGACACCGCAGACCTTCTGGAACGAAGCGACGCCTGAGCGCCGGCAAGGTCAAGCTCGGGCGGCGGCGACCGGTGACAGGACACCGCGTTGGTACGACGTCATCGCCAACCGGCCCGCGATCTGCGCCGCCGAACAGCTACGTGCAGGCAGGCGGTTCAGTCCGCCGCGAACAGCGTCAGCCCGGCGATCTCCTCCGGCGACAGGTCGATGCCGTACAACATGCTCAGTCGCAGCCGGTATACGCGCGGATCGGTGATCTCGGCCTCCGTCGTGTCGTTGCCGGAGCGGCGGCGATACAGCCGGTCGGTCAGTGAAGCGAAGCCCTTCGGCAGCACGATGCTGACGACGTGGGTGGTACGGAACCGGCTACCCGGTGCGGTCGCTGCCCACAGGTTCCCCATCGCCAGATCGGAATCATAGGTAGGCCCAGGCACGAAACTGTACTGCGGCTGAAAGCCGTCGCCCCCGCCACGCCCGTCGGTGGTGGCGGGATCGCCCGCGCGCCACAGCATCCAGCCCTGCTCGTCCTCCCGCGTCAGGCGAAAGCGCGCACCGTCCGGCGCGGTTGCTTCCGCGCCCTCCACCAGCGGCATCGGCGGGGTGTAGCTGCCCCCGAAGCCGGCATCGGCGATCCATTCGCCATCGTCCAGCGTCACGATACTGATCGCGTGGGTGAGCGGCGGCACCGCTGTGGCACCGAGCCACACCCGCGCGAGCTGTGGACGCGCGGCAAAGCCGAGCGCCGCCAGCGCATCGAGGAACAGTCGGTTGTGCTCGAAACAATAGCCACCGCGCCGCGCGGTCACCAGCTTGGCAAACACCGCCTCGCTGTCGATCGCGATCGTGCGGCCAAGCATGACGTCGAGGTTCTCGAACGGAATGGCCAGGCGGTGGGCGCGTTGCAGCGCCTCCAGCGCGGCCGCATCGCTTGCCTCCGGCTGCGGCAGATGAACGCGGTGAAGGTAGGCGGCAAGGTCGAAGCTGGTCATCGCGGCCCTCTTATATATTGCGACGCAACATGCTAGGGTGCGCTGCAATGAACGCTCCCGGTCCGACCGACAGCACACGCATCCTGCCCTTCGGCGACGCTGCCATCGCCGAGGCGGCGGCGTTTATCAAGGCCCGCGCGGTGGTCGCGGTGGCGAGCGAGACGGTCTATGGCCTAGCCGCGGATGCTACCGAGCCGGTCGCGGTCGCCGAAATCTATGCAGCCAAAGGCCGGCCGGCGTTCAATCCGCTGATCGTGCATGTTCTGGACATGCACATGGCGCACCGGCTTGGCGAGTTCGATTCGCGTGCCGAGGCGCTGGCCGCCGCATTCTGGCCCGGCCCGTTGACGCTGGTGGTGCCGCGCCGTGCCGGATCGGGCATCGCCGCGATCACCACGGCTGGGCTGGACACGATCGCGATCCGGATCCCTGCGCACCGCGCGATGCGGGCGCTGATCGAAACGTCCGGGCGGCCGCTGGCGGCGCCCTCCGCCAATCGCAGCGGAGCGATCAGCCCGACGCGCGCGGAGCATGTGCTGGCCAGTCTGGGCGGTCGCATCCCTCTGATTGTCGATGATGGGCCGTGCGAGCAGGGCGTCGAATCGACCATCGTGCATGAGGTCGACGGTGCGACTCGTGTATTGCGGCATGGCCCGATCGGCGTGAATGCGCTGCTTGCCACCATCCAGCAGGGTGCCGGCGAGCATTGGCAGGCGATCCCGGGCGTTGAGCGGTTCGATCCTGGCTTGAGCGGCTTCGAGACGCGGATCGAGGCGCCCGGGCAACTCGCCTCGCATTACGCGCCGTCCAAACCGCTTCGCACCAACGCGATCCATGCCGAACCGGACGAATGGATGATCGGCTTCGGCCCGATCTTCGGCGATGTCTCGCTGTCTCGTACCGGCGACGTCAAGGAGGCGGCGGCGCGGCTGTTCGATCTGCTGCATCAGGCGGATGCGAGCGGTAAGGCACGGATCGCGGTCGCGCCTGTGCCGGGGGAGGGCGTCGGCACCGCGATCAACGACCGGCTACGCCGCGCCGCGCACCCGCGCTAGGCCGCCTCCACCGCAACCGGCGCCTCACCGACGAAGTCGCGCCATAGCATGATGAGCACCGCAATCGTCGCCGGGCCG
>Ga0265798_10000150_pt1 | contig 132907 bp, 125 predicted proteins | sample P3T30metagenome_FD_192430 | JGI IMG/M metagenome (GOLD analysis project Ga0265798, IMG submission 192430) | Plant litter microbial communities from East Loma Ridge, Irvine, California - P3 T30 | ecosystem: Environmental > Terrestrial > Plant litter > Unclassified | place: USA: California...
ACCCCCTCGTGCCGTTCAGCTTAATGAAGCGAACGCGTTCCTTAAGGAACATCCTGAGGTTCTGTACGTTGACCTTCTGATTGCAGATATGAATGGTGTGGTGCGTGGTAAACGCATCGAGCGCACCAGCCTCCATAAGGTTTACGAGAAAGGCATCAACCTGCCGGCCTCTCTATTTGCTCTGGATATCAATGGCTCTACGGTGGAAAGCACCGGCCTGGGCCTGGACATCGGTGATGCTGACCGAATCTGTTATCCCATCCCCGACACCCTGTGCAATGAGCCTTGGCAAAAGCGCCCTACCGCGCAACTGCTGATGACCATGCACGAACTGGAAGGCGATCCATTCTTCGCCGACCCGCGCGAAGTGCTTCGCCAGGTGGTCGCCAAGTTCGATGAAATGGGCCTGACTATCTGTGCAGCCTTCGAGCTTGAGTTCTACCTGATCGATCAGGAGAACGTGAACGGCCGCCCGCAACCGCCACGCTAGCCGATCTCCGGCAAGCGCCCGCACTCGACACAGGTTTACCTGATCGACGACCTCGACGAATACGTCGACTGCCTCCAGGACATTCTGGAAGGTGCGAAAGAGCAAGGCATCCCTGCCGACGCCATCGTCAAGGAAAGTGCTCCGGCGCAGTTCGAAGTGAACCTGCACCATGTGGCCGACCCGATCAAGGCATGCGACTACGCGGTACTGCTCAAGCGCCTGATCAAGAACATCGCCTACGACCACGAAATGGACACGACCTTCATGGCCAAGCCCTATCCGGGTCAGGCTGGCAATGGTCTGCATGTCCACATCTCGATCCTTGATCGCGATGGCAAGAACATCTTCACCAGCGAGGATCCCGAGCAGAACGCCGCATTACGTCATGCGATCGGCGGTGTGCTCGAGACCCTGCCGGCGCAGATGGCGTTCCTGTGCCCGAACGTCAACTCGTACCGCCGGTTCGGTGCTCAGTTCTACGTCCCCAACTCGCCGACCTGGGGCCTGGACAACCGCACGGTTGCCATCCGCGTCCCTACGGGCTCTGCAGACGCCGTACGCATCGAACACCGGGTTGCTGGTGCCGATGCCAACCCGTATCTGCTGATGGCTTCTGTGCTGGCGGGCGTGCATCACGGCCTGACCAACAAGATCGAGCCTGGCGCACCGGTGGAAGGCAACTCGTACGAACAGCATGAGCAAAGCCTGCCGAACAACCTGCGCGATGCATTGCGCGAGCTGGACGACAGTGCAGTGATGGCCAAGTACATCGACCCGAAATACATCGATATCTTCGTGGCCTGTAAAGAGAGTGAGCTGGCGGAGTTCGAACACTCCATCTCCGACCTTGAGTACAACTGGTACCTGCACACGGTCTGATCGGACCGGGCGACAAAAAACGCCGCAGGCCTTGAGCTTTGCGGCGTTTTTGGTTGTATCTCTCGCTGTACTTCGCGGCGTTGTCTTGCGGCCTTACAGACCGCCGACGTGGAATGCCTTCACTTCAAGGTATTCATCCAGACCGTAGCTGGAGCCTTCACGGCCAAGCCCGGACTGTTTGATGCCGCCGAACGGCGCGACTTCCATGGAAATGATCCCGGTGTTCAGGCCCACCATACCGAATTCCAGAGCCTCACCGAAACGCCACGAGCGACGCAAGTCCTGGGTGAAGTAATAGGCACCCAGGCCGTAAGGCGTCGCATTGGCCAGCGCCAGCGCCTGGGCTTCGTCAGTGAAACGCATGAGCGGCGCAACGGGACCAAAGGTCTCTTCGCTGGCCAGCAACATCCCGGCATGAGTATCGCCAAGTACCGTCGGCTGGACGAACTGGGTGTCACCTTCTGGCATGCTGCCGTAAAGCAGTCTGGCGCCCTGGCTCAACGCATCGCCGATGTGCCGGGCGACCTTGCTGACGGCTGCCGGGTTGATCAGCGGGCCGATGGTCACGCCGTCCTCCATGCCATTGCCGACTTTGAGCTTGGCCACTTCTTCCACCAGCCGTGCGGCGAAGCGGTCGTAGATGCCGTCCTGCACCAGAATGCGGTTGGCGCACACGCAAGTCTGCCCGGCGTTGCGAAATTTGCTGAGCATGATGCCCGCGACAGCCTGCTCCAGGTCCGCGTCATCAAACACGATAAAGGGCGCGTTACCACCCAGCTCCAGGCTCAGACGCTTGATGTGCTCGGCACTCTGGCGCATCAGCAGACGCCCCACGGCGGTCGAACCGGTGAACGAAATCTTGCGCACGACCGGGTTGCCGGTCAGCTCTTCGCCGATACCGGTCGGCATACCCGTGATGACGTTGAAGACGCCCGCCGGGATCCCGACGCGCTCGGCCAGCACGGCCAACGCCAGGGCCGACAGGGGCGTGAGGTCCGAAGGTTTGACGATGATCGGGCAACCCGCCGCCAGCGCCGGAGCGCATTTGCGAGTGATCATGGCATTGGGGAAATTCCACGGCGTAATGGCCGCGCAGACACCGACTGGTTGCTTGATTGTCATCAGGCGACGGTCAGCGCTCGGCGTCGGAATGGTTTCACCGTACGAGCGACGCGCCTCTTCGGCGAACCATTTGACGAAGCTTGCGCCGTAGCGAATCTCGCCACGCGATTCGTTCAGTGGCTTGCCCTGCTCAAGGGTCATGATCAATGCGAGGTCTTCGACGTTGTCGAGCATCGCCTGATGCCAGCGCTCCAGCAAGGTCGCACGTTCGGCAGCAGGGCGTGCGCGCCAGGCGGGCCAGGCGCGATCTGCAGCCTCAATGGCACGTCGGGTTTCAACGCCTTGCAAGGCAGGCACCTGCGCCAGGACTTCGCCGGTGGCCGGGTCGGTCACTGTCAGCGTCGCACCGTCGTCGGCACTGATCCATTGCCCATCGACATAGGCACGTTCTACCAGCAGGCTGGGGTCTTTCAACTGATTCTTGAGCATGGTCGAGTCCTGTTCCGGGATGACTGCCAGTCTAAGCAGCCACCACAGTCCAGGATGCTGAAAGCAGGATGTCGGCAGCGTCCGATGCTGAAATTCGCGCCCGGACGGCAGCGTCTACTGCTTCAGCGAACCCAGCAGACTCTGCAGAAAACGCTCACCGGCGTTCATCTGGCTTTCTTCGATAAACTCGTCCGGCTTGTGCGCCTGCTCGATGGAACCTGGCCCGCAAACCACAACCGGCACGTTGAGCCGCCCGGCGAACAGACCGCCTTCGGTGCCATACGAAACCTTGATGTGCTGGGTGCCCGGCTCGGCAAACGCGTGCAGCATGCGCACCGCTTCGACCGTGGGATGGGTCTCCAGCGCCGGGTACTCGTTCATGATTTCGATCTCGATGGCCGCGACACCCGACAACTGCCGGGCTTCGCGCACCAGCACCTCGGCGCGCTCGCGCAGTTGGGCGAGCAATTGATCGGGATCATCGCCCGGCAGGTTGCGGTACTCGAATTCCATGGTGCACAGGTTAGGCACGATATTCAGCGCCTTGCCGCCGTCGATGCGGCCGATGTGCAGAGTGCTGTAAGGAATGTCGTAACCCTCGTCACGCGAGCCCTGCTGCTCGATCTGCACTTGGCTCTTGCGCAGTTCTGCAATGAAATCGCTGGCCAAATGAATGGCATTGACCGCACGCGGTGCCAGCGAAGAATGCGCTTCCTGGCCACGGCAGAATGTGCGGTAGGAGCTCTTGCCTTTGTGGCCGACGGCAAACTGCATCAGGGTCGGCTCGCCCACCACGCACAGAAAGGGTCGCGTCGGCGCCAGGTGCAGAACATCCAGCAAGCGCCGCACACCCACGCAGCCAATCTCTTCGTCATGTGACAAGGCCAGTTGCAGCGGGCGGATGAGGCTCATGTCTGCTGCGTCGAGCATGGCGTCGATCGCCAGCGCGATAAAACCTTTCATGTCACAGGTGCCACGCCCATAGATACGTCCGTCGCGCAGCGTGGCCTCAAACGGCGGCAGGGTCCATGCCTGCCCGGCAGCAGGCACCACGTCGGTGTGCCCGGAGAGCAGCACACCCGGCTGATCACGCGGGCCAGTGCTGGCAAACAGATTGGCCTTCTTGCCCGTCTCGTCCTTGACGATCAGCGACTCGATGCCCTTGCTCGCCAGCAGGTCGCGGACGTACTCGATCAGCGCCATATTTGGCTCGGACGAGACGGTGTTGAAGGCGATCAGACGTTTGAGAATTTCCAGTGCGCGGGGTGTCATGAGGCTTTACTCGCGTGTTCGGTGACAATGGCAAAACGGCGAATGTCGAAATCGCTGATTGAGGTGCTGGTGCTGCCGGTGCTGATCAACTCAGCCATCACGTCGCCCACGCCAGGGCCAAGCTGAAAGCCGTGGCCGCAGAAGCCGAACGCATAGAACAGCCCGTCGACCTTGCCGCTGGGGCCGATCACGGGCAGCGAATCCGGCGTGTAGCTTTCGATCCCGCTCCACACGCGGATGATATTCAAGTTGCCGATGCCGGGCAGCAGACGACGCATCTGCTGTATTTGATTGATGGTGCTGTGCGGGTCGACGTGGGCACGGCGGTTGATCATATCGGGCTTGGTACGAACGCCTCCGCCAATCACGATGTTGCCGCGAGCGATCTGCCGGAAATAGATCACCTCGTGAGGGATTTTGGTGTACACCCCGATCACCGTCGGCAACGCATACGGTACGGGTTCGGTCACCGACATTTGCGGGCCAAACGTGTCGAGTGGCACCGGTTCGCCAAACTGCGCCGACAGCTTTTGTGCCCACGCACCGGCGGTGATCAATAATTGATCAGCCGTGAAAATACGCCCATCGGTGGTGGTGACTTCAAATACATTGCCGACTTTTTCGACATTGGCGACTTCGGTACGCTCTTCAACCCGAGCACCGGCACGAATGGCCGCGCGTGCGAAGGCCGGGGCCGCCAGGCGTGGATTGGCATGACCGTCGTGGGGCGCATAGGAGCCGCCCTTCACGTCGGCACCCAAAAACGGGAAACGTTGGTGCAGCTCTTTGCCTGCGTAGACTTTCAGGTCCAGTTCGCGGGCCTCGGGTGCCGCTGCATAGGCTTCAAGGTCAGGGATTTCATCTTCGCGATAACACACACGCATGTGGCCGCTGGGCAGAAACTCCAGGTCCTCGCCAATCAGCTCAGGCAAGCGCTTCCACAGCGCCCACGAGCGGTTGGACAGCTCCAGCTGGCCCAGGTGACGCCCTTGGCGACGCACGTTGCCGAAGTTCACGCCACTGGCGTACTGACCCACCACGTCGCGTTCCAGCAGCGTTACCGAGCGTCCACGCTGGCGCAGAAAGAACGCCGATGCCGAGCCCATAAACCCGCCACCGACAATCAGCACATCGACTTTCGGCTGCCTCATGACACCACCTCGTCTGTGTACATCGACAACGGCTTGACCGGGGCCTGGCCGCGTTGGCGGCCGACCTTTTCAACCGGCACACCCGATTCTGCAGCGATCACTTCAGCACCCGCCTGCGAACAGTAACGACCCTGGCAGCGACCCATGCCGACGCGACTGAACGCCTTGGCACGGTTGACTTCGCAGGCGCCTTTTTCACGCACCACGCCGCGCAACTCACCCGCGCTGATCATCTCGCAGCGACAGACAATCGCGTCGTCCGGCAAAGCGGCGGCCTGCGCGGCGGGCCAGGGGAATGCCTCGGCCAGACCAACGCGGAAGCGGTCCATGACCACCAGACTCTTGCGCACATCATCCACCAGCTGGCGGCTGACAGGTTTGCCAAGGTCTTCCAGCAATGCCAGCGCGGCCAGTCGGCCTGCCTGCTCAGCGGCATCGGCACCGCGAATCTTTGCCCCGTCGCCAGCCGCATAAACGCCTTTGACCGAGGTCCGACCTTCTTCATCGACGGCCAGCACCCATTGGCCCGACACCTCATCGAAACGCAGACCGCAACCGGCCAGATCAGCCAGCTGGGTTTCTGGCCGCAGGTGATACCCGAGCGCCAACGCATCACACGGCACCGTCAACGTGTTGCCATTGGCCAGTTGCACGCGCACCGCGCTCACACCTTCCTGCTCATCACCGAGAATTTCTTCAGGTTTCACGCCCAAGTGCACCGGCACCTTGGCGCGGTAAAGCTGAGCCAGCAGTTTCATGCCGTTGAACAACAGGCCCGGACGCGCCAACAGGTTGGGCATCGCGCCAATACGCTTGCTGAACGGTGACGTGTCGAGCACTGCCGCCACATCGGCACCGGCTTTGACGTACTGGCTGGCAACCAGATACAGCAGCGGGCCGCTGCCCATGAACACCACGCGGCTACCGATGGAAACCGACTGCGACTTGAGCGCGATCTGCGAACCGCCCAGGCTATACGTACCCGCCAACTGCCAGCCCTTGATGGGCATCAGGCGGTCGGTCGCGCCGGCACACAGCATCAGCGCGTCGTAATCCACGACCGTATGCAGACCCTGGTTGACGCAGCACAACTGGCCTGCCGTGAGGTTCCACGCCAGAGTGTCAGGGCGATAATCGATCTGCCCGCGCAGCCGGTCGAAGCTTTCGTGAAGGTCGCGGGCCTTGGCTGCCTCGGTGCCATACAACGCCGGGTAGTCTCTTTTGAAACCTTCTGGCTGACGTCGGTAGATCTGTCCGCCATCACGGCGGTTTTCATCGATCAGAATCGGTTTGATGCCTGCAGCCAGCAGCGTTTCGGCGCAGCGAGTGCCTGCTGGACCGGCGCCCACGATGACCACTCGAGGGCTGTCTGACTGGCTGACAGTTAACCGTGAAGAAGTGGCCATTTCGCCTCCGGCTGTGTGGTGACGATGTCCAGCCCGTTGCGGACTTCGTTGGAGCAGGCACGCAGGCGCTCACCGCTGCGGGTCCAGACCCAGCAGTCCTGGCAGGCACCCATCAGGCAGAAACCGGCACGGCGCCCCGAATCGAACTCGGACTGGCGCAAGGCAGCTTTTCGGGTCAGCAACGCTACCATCAGGGTGTCGCCCTGCAAGGCTTCAACGGGGGCACCGTCGACGATCAGGTTGACGACCGGACGATCACGCTCGCCCAGCCTTACAAAACGGCCGCTCATGCGTAGGCTCCCACGGTCATCGAGTTCAGGGTTTTCTGGCGGGCCTGCAATTCATCGCTGTCACGGTGGCAAAGAATTTCGCTGCCGCCTGCAATGACACGGCGAGTCGGTGCGGTCTTGTTGCACAGGCCTTCGACGCGAGCCGGGCAGCGGTTGAGAAAGGTGCACAGCTCAGGCGAGCGGGAAGGTGCCGTGATCGGTGGCAGCTTGCCGGTGTTGTTGACGGCACAGGTTTCCAGCCAACCCTGGCGCAGTTCCGGCACCGAGTTCACCAACAGGTCGGTGTACGGGTGGAAAGGCGCCTGATTGAACGCGTCGCGGCTGCCCTCTTCGACCTTGTGACCGCTGTACATCACGACGATGTCGTCGCACAGCGCTCGCACGGTGGAGATGTCATGGCTGATGAAAAGATAGGAAACACCCAGCTTGCGGCGCAGATCACCCAACAGTTCAAGGATGCACGCCCCGACCACCGTATCCAGCGCCGAGGTCACTTCATCACAGAGGATCAGATCCGGCTTGGCCGCCAGCGCACGGGCTAGGTTGACACGTTGCTTCTGGCCGCCCGACAGCTCGCTGGGCCGACGCTCGGCCAGTTCCAGCGGCAGACGCACCAGGTCCATCAGTTCATGGATACGATCCAGCAAAGCTCTGCCTTTGAGGCCGAAATACATTTTCAGTGGCCGAGCCAGAATCGCCATGACGCTGTGCATCGGGTTGAGTGCCGTGTCGGCATTCTGGAACACCATCTGGATGCGCCTGAACTGGTCTGGCGTGCGGCCCGCCAAGGTGCCGGACAGCTCGTCACCGTCGAACGTCAGGTTGCCTTTGGCCGGGTCCAGCAGACCTGCCACCACGCGGGCCAGGGTTGATTTGCCCGAGCCTGACTCTCCGATCACGCCGATGGCCTGGCCGCGGCGTATGGTCAGGTCGATGTCTTCCAGTACCCGAATCATCGGCAGGCCTTGCAGGTCCTTCTTGCCGTAGCCTGCTGTCAGGCCTTTGATGGTCAGCAGCGTGCTGTCCTTGACCATGTCGCTGGCTGGGGACATTTTTGAATCAGGACGTGCGGCGGCCAGCAGCGTGCGGGTGTATTCCTCCTGCGCACCGTCCAGCAGTGACTGGGTGCTGCTCTGCTCGATGATCTTGCCGCCATTGAGCACGACAATCTGGTCCGCCATCTGCGCAACCACCGCCAGATCGTGGGAGACGTAAACCGCTGTCGCGCCGCGATCGCTCACCACACGCTTGAATGCGCGCAGCACGTCGATTTGCGTAGTGACGTCGAGGGCAGTGGTCGGCTCGTCGAGGATCACCAGCAATGGGTCGCTGATCAGCGCCATCGCTGCCATGACCCGCTGCAACTGACCGCCCGACACCTGGTGCGGGTAGCGCTGGCCGATGCTGTCCGGGTTGGGCAAGGCCAGATCCCGGAACAGCTCGACTGCCTTGGCCTCCAGCTCCGAGCGACTGCCCAGCCCGTGAATCAGGGCACCCTCGATCACTTGATCGATCAATTTCTTCGCCGGGTTGAACGCCGCAGCCGCGCTTTGTGCAATGTAGGAAACGCGATTGCCGCGCAGGCCTTGCAGCTGTTCTTCCGGCAGGCTGAGCATATCGTGCTCACCTATCTGAACCACGCCACCGGCCAGCTTGCAGCCACGCCGGGCGTAGCCCAGCAGCGCCAGCGCAATGGTGGTCTTGCCGGAACCTGATTCACCGATCAGCGCCAGCACTTCGCCTTTTTCCAGAGAAAAGCTGACTCCTTTGACGATCTCCAGATCGCCGTGCTCGGTCTCGGCAACGACACGCAGGTCTTGCACACGAATCAATTGGCTCATCTCAACGCCCTCCCGCACGGCGGCCACGGCGCGAGGCCAGCCGGTCGATAAACAGATTGACGCCGATGGTCAACGAGCCGATAGCCAGCGCCGGAATCACGATGGCTGCCGCGCCCTGATTGAGCCCGCCAATGTTTTCGCGTACCAGCGAACCCAGGTCTGCGTCTGGCGGTTGCACGCCCAGGCCCAGAAAGCTCATGCCGCTGAGCAACAACACAATGAAGCCGAAGCGCAGACCCAGGTCAGTCAGGACCGGGTTGAGCATGTTCGGCAGGATTTCCTTGCACGCAATGTAGATCCGGCCTTCGCCACGGGTACGCGCAACCTGTACGTATTCCAGCGCTTCAATGTTCACAGCCAGGCTGCGCGCGATGCGGAATGCACCGGGCGTATAGCTCAGCACTGCCGTGCACACCAGCAGCACTTCGGAGGAGCCGAATGCAGACACCATGATCAACGCGAGCATTTTGCTGGGGATCGAAATGAACGCATCCATCAGGCGACTGATGATTTCATCCAGCCATTTGGGCGCGACCACCGACAACAGCGCGCAGAGTGTGCCCAGACCACTGGCCAATACCGCAGACACCAGCGCGAGCCCCACGGTAAAGCGCGCACCGATCAGCACCCGGCTGAGCATGTCGCGGCCCAGATAATCGGTGCCGAACGGGTAAACCGCGCTGATGGTGTCAAACACGTTGTCAGACACCACCTCACCCACCGGATGCGGCGCAATCCAGGAGCCGAACAACGCGACCATCAGCCAGAGGAAGCAGATCGATGCACCTACCAGGCCCAGCCACGGCGTTTTACGAGGCAGCCTGGCAGGCGGGATGGCAGGCGCGGGCGCTATCGAATTCTCAATCGAAGGGTTCATTGGGTTCTCAGCCTCGGATTGGAAAGAATTGCACACAGGTCGGCCATCAGCACCAACCCAAGGTACGCGGAGCAGAACAGCATGGTGCAGCCCTGAACCAGCGCCATGTCGCGGTTGGTCACGGCATCGACCATGAGACTGGCGATGCCGGGATAGTTGAAGATGGTTTCAACGATGACCACACCGCCCAGCAGGTAGGAAAGACTCAGGGCAACGGCGTTGACGATGGGGCCGACTGCATTCGGTAGCGCGTGGCGCAACACGATACGCACCGGGCTGACGCCCTTGAGGCGAGCCATTTCGACATAAGCGCTGTCGAGCTGATCGATCACGGCCGCGCGAGTCATGCGCGCCATCTGGGCTACGATGACGCAACTCAGGGTCATCACGGGCAAGGCGTAGGTGCGCATGAACTGCCATGGTGAGCTTGCATCGCCGCCATAGGACAACGCCGACAACCAGCCCAGTTTGACGGCGAAGATCAGTACCGCGAGCGTCGCCACCAGAAATTCGGGCACTGCTACCAGCGCCAGGGTAATCAGGCTGAGCGCACCGTCGATGCGCCCGCCACGAAACATTGCCGAACCAATACCCAGCGTCAGTGCAACAGGTACCGACACCAGCGCGGTGGTCGCCGCCAGCATCAGGGTATTGGGGAAGCGACCAGCAATCAGATCGGAAACCGGCATCGCGTTGGATACCGACTCACCGAAATTGCCACCGATCAGGTTCATCAACCAATGCAGATAACGCACCACCCCTGGCTGGTCCAGACCCAGCTTGATGCGCAATGCCGCGACCTGTTCAGGGGTCGCGAATTGCCCAAGTGCCTGTTGCGCCGCGTCTCCCGGCAGCACCGCCGTGATGGCGAAAACCACCATGGAAACGATCAACAACGTCACGATCGCTGCGCCGAAGCGCTGAACGATCAACCAGAGTGTGTTGCTATTCATCTGCATCCTCCCGCTTGGTTTACAACCGCATTACGCGTCCAGCCAGACCTGCTCACTGAACATGTAGCCCATGAAGCCGCCCAGCGGGTTGCTGGAATAGCCCTGGATACGCTTGTCCACACCGTCGATGTTGCTGATGAACACCGGGATGCCAATGCCGCAGTTCTGGCTGACCAGGGTCTGCATGTCGCCATACATCTTGGCGCGCTTGTCGTCGTCGGTTTCGCCGCGAGCCAGCATCAGCAGTTGGTCGAACTGATCGTTCTTCCAGCCCGACTCGTTCCAGGGTGCGGTCGACTGGAAGAACTGCGAGAAGATCACGTCGGCATTCGGGCGCGGGTTGATGTTGCCGAAGCTCAGCGGATGCTTCATCCAGTGGTTGGACCAGTAGCCATCGCTTGGCAGGCGGTTGACGTTGAGGGTCAGCCCGGCCTGTTTGGCAGACTGCTGCAGCAGCACGGCGATGTCGACCGAACCGGTGGCGGCAGGCGAAGCGGCGACTGCCATGGTGATCTTTTCCATCCCTGCCTTCTTGAGCAGGAACTTGGCCTTTTCAGGGTCATAGGCACGTTGCGGCAGGTCAGCATTGAAATAGCGCGAGCCGGGTGCAATCGGGTGGTCGTTACCCACGCGGGCGTAGCCACGGAAGACCGCCGATTTGACTTGTTCGCGGTCCAGCAGGTACTTCATGGCCTCGGTGAATTCCGGGCTCTTGCCAGGCATCTGGTCCTGACGAATGATCAGGTCGGTGTAGTTGCCAGACGGAGCGTCCACGACGCGGTGACCGCTGCTGGCACCGATACGCGAAGTCGAACGCGGGTTGACCTCGTTGATCATGTGCACGTCGCCCGACAGCAACGCGTTGACCCGCGACGGCTCATCGGCGATAGCGATGAATTCGATCTCGTCCAGATACGGCAGGCCTGGTTTCCAGTAGTTCGGGTTGCGCGCACTGACCGAACGTACGCCCGGAGTGAACTCCTTGACCGTGAACGGGCCGGTGCCGATGCCTTTGCTGAAGTCGGTGGTGCCTTCCGGCACGATCAGCAGGTGCGAGACTGCGAGGATCGAAGGCAATTCGGCGTTGGGACCGCTGAGGGTAATCTGCACTTCGAGCGGGCCAGTGGCCTTGACCTCGGAGAACTGGGCCATCAACGGCATGACTTTCGAGCCGGTGGCCGGGTCCTTGTGACGCGACAGCGAGAACACTACGTCGCCAGCAGAAAGCGCTTTGCCGTTATGGAACGTCACGCCGTTGCGCAACGTGACAGTCCATACGGTGGCGTCGCTGCTTTCGATCTTCTCGGCCAGTTCCATGTGCGGAACCAGATGGCTGTCGAAGCGCGTCAGGCCGTTGTAGAACATGAAATGGCGTACATAGTCGGTGGACAGTGCGCCGCGTGCCGGGTCCAGCGTATCGGCGGTGGAGCTGGACATGCCTGCCACACGGATACGACCACCGGGTTTGCCTTTGACAGGGGCCGCAGCGTCATCGGCAAATACCTTGCCCGCTGCGCCGAACAGGCTGGTGGAGCCCGCAGCGACTACGCCAGCGACACCCAGCATCCGCAGCGCATCGCGGCGCGACAGACCACGATTGAGTCCCTCGAAAACCCGCAGGCTGTCTTCGCCTGTGATCAACTGGGAATCGGTTTTCTTATCAGCCATATCAGTTCTACCTGTCGAAAAGGGGGAAATCCCGAATTGCTCCCGGTTATCCGGAGCGTCCTTCAAACACACACGACGACGGTTAAACACATACTCAATGACGACTGTCCTGGTAGCGGTAGTAAGCGCCAACCAGAGGCAGGAACCAAGGCTTGCCGAAATGGCCGGGGATGGCTGGCCAGTTCAGGTTTCTCCAGGGATTCGCCTGCGCCTTGCCTTCCATGACCTGCGCCATGACTTGCCCCATATGCACCGACATCTGCACACCATGGCCGCTGTAGCCCATGGAGTAGAAGACACCGTCATGCTCGCCTGCACGCGGCAGACGGTCGGACGTCATGTCCACCAGGCCACCCCAGCAGTAATCGACCTTCACGTGGGCCAGTTGCGGAAACATCTGGACCATGGCCGCCTGCAGCACCTTGCCACTCTTGGCATCGGAGCTGCTGTTGGACATCGCGAAGCGTGCCCGTCCGCCGAACAGCAACCGGTTGTCCGGCGTCAGCCGGAAGTAGTTGCCGATCAAGCGACTGGTCACGTAAGCACGCTGATTGGGGAACAACTGATCGATCAGCGCTTGCGGCAGCACCTCGGTCGCAATCACGAAGCTGCCGACCGGGACGATGCGTCGGCGATACCAGCCCAGGCCGCCGTGCTGACACGCACCCGTGGCCAGAAAAACCTGACCTGCCTGAATGGAACCCTTCGAGGTACTGACCAGAAAGCCGTTGCGGTTAGCTTTCCAGTCCTTGACCGTGGCGTCTTCATACACCTTGGCACCGTGGCGTACGGCGGCTTCAGCCAGGCCGACGCCAAAGCGTCCGACATGAATCTGTACACCGTTGCGCTGCAGCAAACCGCCGTGAAACTCGTTCGAACCGATTTCGGCGCGTACATCCTGCGCCGAAAGCAGTTCGACGTCGGCATCGACCTCACGCCGGATCAGCTCGCAGGTGCGGGCGATGCCTTCGTAATGGCCTGGCTTGGCTGCCAGCTTGAGCTTGCCATTGCGTTTCATGTCACAGGCAATGCTTTCCTGCTCGATCACGCTGACAACGCTCTGCACAGCGCTTTCGTAAGCCTTGTAATATTCGCGGGCCTGTTCGGCTCCAAGGCTGGCGCTCAACGACGCATAGTCCTGAGCAACACCGGTATTGCACTGCCCGCCATTGCGGCCGGACGCTTCACCGATCACTCGGCCTGCATCAACGACCACCACACTGGCACCTTTCAAAGCCAGGGCACGCGCTGCCGACAGGCCAGTGAAACCACCGCCCACCACGACCACATCGGCCTGCCCCTCGACCGCGCCAGCTTGCGCGCCGGTAAAGTCTGGAGCCGTATCGAGCCAGTAAGACTCACTGCGCATTCTGTTCCCCTTGTCACTCATGGAAGAGCACCTTGAAAAATGCCGGTGTTACCGAGTCGATCCGCTTACAGACCGACCAGACCCGCCAGACCGCCGATGTCCGGGATCTGGTGGTAGCTGTAGGACGCATGAGCTGGCTGCTCATGGCCGCGCGCTACGAATGCCTTGTTCTTGATCTTCATATCGTGGGCCGAGAACAGGTCGTAACGGAAGCTGGACGACACATGCAAGATGTCCTCCGGACCGCAGCCGAGGTTGTCGAGCATGAACTCGAAAGCTGCCAGGCGAGGCTTGTAGACCTTGGCCTGATCCGCGGTGAATACCTTGTGGAACGGCGCGCCCAGCTTTTCGACGTTGGACATGATCTGACTGTCGCTGGCGTTGGAGAAAATCACCAACGGGATCTTGTCGGCAATTTTCGACAGACCGGCCGGGACGTCAGCGTGCGGACCCCAGGTAGGAACGGCGTCGTAATAAAGCTGACCTTCTTCACGATACTCAACGTTCCAGCGCTTGCAGGTACGTGACAGAGCAACCTTCAGGATTTCGTCGTAAGGCATCCAGTCACCCATGACCTGGTCCAGACGATACGCCGAGAAGTCCTTCACGAACTGGTCCATCTGCTCGGCGGGAACCCGATCTGCGAAGAGCTCGCGGGTCATGGTGCCCATATGAAAATTGGTCAACGTGCCGTAGCAGTCGAACGTAATGAATTTTGGTCGAAGAAAGCTCATTGTGTGCGGTCCTGAAAGTTCGTTGGGGTCATGGCATGACGAGCAGATTGCCCTGTTGTCAGGGCCGCGATGCACGCTGCAGCACACCGTCATTACAACACCGTGAAATCAGCAGATGGCGTTAAAAGCGATGGCAACTTGATAGAAACCACCGTTTTGAGGTGCGCGCTCAGCAGACTTTGCGGGGCGCTCCAGCCTTGGGCAGAGCCCGGTTTCCGGTGCCTTTTTGACCCTTTTGAGGGCGTTCAGGCTCAAGAACAGGGGTTTGCACCGCAGAACCTGCGCTTTTCGATAACCCTGCAAGGCATGTGCACTGAGCACCGTATGCGGCACGATCCACGGCCTGACAGACACGCCATTTGTTGCAGCTATATAAGGCTGGCCAACGGCAGAAAACCCTCAAGCATTTGCTGCCGGTGTGTCGCGCGATTTAAGCAGTAACTGTGGTCTGGCAAGCTGCCTTTTGAGGAATCTGCCGAATGCTTGAAACCCTCTTGTCACCCCTGCCAACAGATGGGATACAGCAAGCCTGCCGCATCCTTTTTATCGCCTGAACATCCTTTATGGAGGGAGACACCTCATGCTCGCTCAACAGCGCGTGGACCTTGAATACCGCCCCATGACCGAGGCCGATGTCGGCAACGCCCATGAGCTTTCCGTCGCCTTGAAGTGGCCGCACCGATTCGAAGACTGGGCCATGCTGCAACGCGTCGCCCAGGGTTTCGTCGCCCTGCACAACGGCCGCCTGGTCGGCAGCGCCTTTGCTTGCCATCAGGGCGAGTTTTCCACGATTGGTCTGGTAATCGTCAGCGATGATTATCAAGGCAAGGGCATTGGCCGCAAGTTGATGGAGATGGCCGTGGGTTGCATACCGCCGCGTACCGCAGTGCTCAACGCCACCGTGGCAGGTGCCCCGCTGTACGCCAAGATGGGCTTCGTCAGCTTCGGCACAGTCTCGCAATTCCAGGGCCAGGCACAACAGCCAGCACCGACTGACCTGAAAGCAGGTGAAACCTGCCGCGCATTGAGCGAAGCGGATCACGCCCGCGTTGTGGAACTGGCCAATGCGGGCACGGGCATGGACCGCAGCGTCACGCTGGGAGATGTGCTCAACGACATCGAACACGCGGTCGGTATCGAGCGCGACGGCACGCTTCGGGCGTTTGCCACGCTGCGTGCATTTGGCCGCGGCCTGAGCATCGGACCGGTTGTCGCCGAGAACGAAGATCAAGCAAAACACATGATCGAGCAGTTACTGGCCAAAGTGCCTTACGCCTTTGTGCGCATCGACATCCCGAGCGACTGTCATCTGGCTGATTGGCTGGAAGACGCTGGCCTGAAACGCGTCGATACGGTCACGTCCATGAGCATGGGCAAGATCCCTACACCTTCCCAGGGCGTGCGTCAGTTCGCACTGATTACCCAGGCCATCGGCTGATCGCCCAGAGACCCACACCATGACTCATCCATCCGTCCTGCTGCTGGCCCGTGCTGATAACAGCCCGGTCGCTACCGAGTTCATCACTGGCCCTGTCGACGCCAACGACCCTTTCAGCGAAGGCCGCCGCACGGCCTTCATCGACGATCAGGGCATCGCCGCCGGTGTCATTCATTTCGGGGCCACGCTGTCGGTAGACGCGTATCCCTACACTGAGATGCTGGTCGTGCATCGCGGCAGCGTCACCCTACGTTCAGGTGAGCAGAGCTTCACTTTCGGTACTGGCGACAGCGCCGTGATCGGCCGTGGCACTCCCATCCATATCGACGCCCAGCCGGACAGCCTCTGGGCATTCTGCGTGGCCACGCAGGCCACCGGGCCGGACAAGTCGGGCGTCACACCGCTCGACCGCCTCGCCACGCTCACGCCGTCGTCGCCGCCGGACCCGGCGATCATGATCAGCGCGCTGCCACAGTGCCGCAGCAATAATATTTTCGAGGACACGGCCAGCAGTCTGCGCATCGGCGTCTGGGATTCGACCCCTTATGAGCGCATCTCACGTCCGCACAGGATTCACGAGCTCATGAACCTGATCGAAGGCAGCGTGACGCTGGATGTCGAAGGCGGCACCGCTGTCGTCGTCCAGCCGGGCGACACCGTCTTCGTGGCGCAGGGCGCGCCTTGCAAATGGACCAGCACCCACTACGTGCGCAAGTTCTACGCAGTGACCTGATGCCAGAGCCGCGCTCTTCAATCCCCTTGAAGGGCGCGGCAGTTGCCGACTACTTTCGGCCGCGCAGTTAATCGGTTTGTCTGCTGTCAGGCAAGTATAAAATCTTTATTTCAGCCTTGCTTAATCAATACATTGATAAGTGCTTGCCTTGCTTTGAATTTCTGATAAAACAAAGCCACGACCAAAAACAGTAACGACGTTATCCACTAATAATTCACGCTTCCTACGGCGTGAATTTAATTTCCTACACACTCAAACCGGACATTCACTATCTGACCTGCGCGAGCCTTTCGCGAACTTGAATACCCCCTCCTTTTATCTTTAACGGGACGATATACATCGGCCACGGATAACCGTTGCTGAAATTCGTCTTCAGCTTGATTAATTAAAAAAACATGAAGTTAATCGTTTAATCCAAGGAGCTTTATCCATGAAATCTTCCAAACTTTTTTCAGCAACTATTGCTGCCGCTACTCTTTGCGTCTCCGCCGCAGCCTACGCAGGCCCACCGGTTGCGGTAACGTTTAAAAACCTCAGCGGCGAAGCCGCGGAGTACATAGCGGTTACCCGAAATGAAATGTCTACGCAGATGAATGCGAAAACCCCGATTGCACCTGAGGTCAAAGCGGGTGGTACAAACACGTATACCGTGCAAAGTACGATCTCTCCTGATACAAGTTACGCCAGTGTCCGCTACGTGATCGGTTCCAAAGTCTGTGTATTCTCGACGACCTTTATCAAAAGTTCCGGTGCAGGTGGAGTGAGGGTACCTAAATGGACCCGGACAGCGACGCCTGGCGGTGGGGCCATTTGTACGGCAACTTCCAGAGTGACCAACCTGTCCACTTCTGCTTGGGCGGCAGAATTCACCATGAAGTAAGCGCAAAAAAATGCGTACGCATCAAACGTTGATGTGTACGCACATGAACCCGGTTCAAGCTTGGTCAGAACAGGCCGATACAATGTGGAAGTTAACGCCATGGACCCGGCGCACACTGCGAGGACGCAGGCATGCTTGATACCCCTATACTCTCAAACGTCAGCACCTATCCCTTAGCCAGTGCTACTGTAGAAAAGGCTTCTGCAGTCAACATCGCTACCGCCCCTGAAAGCGCTCTTATCACCACCGCACACTTGGACAGGGCCACACTCTCCACCGTGGCGCGCCAAATCAGTGATAGTGCCGTACGCGCAGAAATCCGTGACACGCGTCTCAGCTTCAAAGAGCTGGGCGCCTTGGCAAAAGACATCATCGACAAGATTGCGGGCCCCCACTATTACGCCAACCGTGCGAAGAACGATGCGGAGATTCCGGATACGGATGATCCTGTGCGTCTGGAGCGGGCGAGACAGGCCACTCGGTTTGAACATGGAGCAGGACACAATCCATTCGCCGGCCTGTCTCAGGATCAACTGAGGTTGATCATGTACGACGAAGGAGGCGCTTTTACGATCAATGAAAGAAGCGCAGCCTTTTCAGAGAACCACGCACAACAGGAAATCTGGAACAAAGCCATCAGCAAACGGTACATAGATGAATACAACGAAACGGGCAAAAGCACCGAAACGCTGATCATGATTATGGCCCATTACAACGAGCTGCCACCGATAGAAAAAGCCCAGTATCCGGCAAACTATGTTGCCAATTTGACTTCAGGTGACAACTCAGCCCTTCAGATCTTCAATAGTCGGAGTAACCGGAATAACCCCGACATCTCGTCAGGAGGCATCGGCACGCAGCATGACGGACAGACCTGACCGATACGAAAACCTGAGTGCTGACGAGGACGATGTATCGTTTCGTGCCCGACGACGCAAGCCACGGCTGATATCGACGCTTCAGCGTAATCTGCTGGTTACTCTGGTGCTGATGGGGCTGGGAGGCTATGGCGTGTTTCATTACACCCATACGCCCGAACGAATCGTCGCCGACACGCCAGCGCCTCATGCGCCGTCAGCGCTACCCGTGGCGGCCGAACAACTGGCACCCGCTGAAACCCTGCCGCGACCTCAGCCGCTTGCCGATTGCCTGGGCCCTGACAGGCTGATCGATGACGCGGTCATCGCCTGCCGGTTTGGGCAACGCCCGCAAGTGGCTCATGATCCGGATGCACAAGGCATGGTCTCGGCTCAGTACCTGGGTCAGTATCAGGCTGATCGGCGCACTTCGGCGCAACGGGCCGTTAAACAGTCGGCGCCTGATTCAGCTGTCGTGTGGCAATGGGATAGAAAGCGTACTTACGTGGCCGCCTGGACCGTTACCGACAATCATATCGACAGCAGCAGTGTGTGCGGCAATCTGCGCCGGGGTTCGATTGATTATCGGGAGTGCCGCAAAGGCGCCAAGGTTTATTTCAAAGAGCAGTGCAGAACCCGGTCTGACTCGGTTGCGCGTCAGCGCTACTGCAGTGCAGCAAGCGGGTTCAGTCCGATGGGTTGACCCCGCATTTGGCGAAATCAGGCTGTCAGGCTCAGCCTGTAGAACTTGCTGTCCACTGCCATGAGCGGAAAGCTTTCAGGCAGGTTTTCCTTGGCCACTTCGCTGAAGCCGTGCTTCTCATAAAAGCGATGCGCGGCGAGGAATTTGTCAGTGGTGCCCAGAAAGACATCACTGACGCCTTTGGCTATGGCGTCTTCGATCAGGCGATTCAGCAGTTTTGCCGCCACTCCGTGCTCCCGCCCCCTGAACGGCGCAGCAACGAACATCTTGCGTAGCGCGGCCTGACCCGCCCCGATGTCCTTGAGCCCGACAGTGCCGATGACCCTGTCGCCAAGGCTGGCTACCCAGAAATCACCCATCCCGCTTTGGTAAAACAGCGGAATCGCTTTCAGGTCCGGCTGGTCCGCCGCCGTTATGGCGATCCCGAACTCCTCACTCTGGATCGGCAGAATGACGTCCAGCACACCCTGCTGGTCATTCGGCTCAAAGCGCCTTATCTGAATCCCGGTCTCATTCACCGCACCGCTCCTTGTCATCATTTGATACAGGAAACAGTATCGCGGACAAGCAAACGCCCCGACAAGTCGAGGCGTTTGCTGAAGCATTTTCGAGCGCTGCGCCAGGGCGCAGCCTCAAAGATGTTTAATTACAACTTCGGACCGGCAGCCTTGATGGCCTCGCTCACTTCGAACTTCTTGAAGTTCTCGATGAACAGACTTGCCAATGCTTTGGCAGCTTCATCGTAAGCGGCCTTGTCAGCCCAGGTGTTGCGTGGGTTGAGCAGGTTGGTGTCAACGCCTGGTACCGACTTCGGTACGTCGAGGTTGATGGTGTCCAGGTGCTCGGTTTCAGCACCGATCAACGCGCCGCTCTGAATGGCTGCAATCACGCCACGAGTGGTCGGGATGTTGAAGCGCTTGCCAACGCCATAGCCACCACCGGTCCAGCCAGTATTGACCAGATAGACCTTGGAGCCGAAGCCACGGATGCGCTTGATCAGCAGGTCTGCGTAAACGCCAGCCGGACGTGGGAAGAACGGCGCGCCGAAGCAGGTGGAGAAGGTGGACTTGATACCCGAACCCGAGCCCATCTCAGTCGAACCGACCAGCGCGGTGTAACCCGACAGGAAGTGGTATGCAGCCTGCTCTTCACTGAGGATCGACACAGGCGGCAGAACGCCGGTCAGGTCGCAGGTCAGGAAAATCACGGCGTTTGGCTCGCCGCCGAGGTTTTTCTCGGCACGTTTTTCGATCAGCTCACGCGGATAGGCCGCACGGCTGTTCTGGGTCAGGCTGCTGTCTGCGTAATCAGCTTTCTTGTTGGCGTCCAGAACGACGTTTTCCAGAACGGCGCCGTGCTGAATGGCTTTCCAGATCACCGGCTCGTTCTTCTCGGACAAGTCGATGCACTTCGCGTAGCAGCCGCCTTCGATGTTGAAGACAACATTTTCGCCCCAGCCGTGCTCGTCGTCACCGATCAGGTAACGGCTCTCGTCGGCTGACAGAGTGGTCTTGCCGGTGCCGGACAGACCGAAGAACAACGTGACATCGCCGTCTTCGCCCATGTTGGCCGCGCAGTGCATCGGCAGAACGTCGGCTTCTGGCAGCAGGAAGTTCTGAACCGAGAACATGGCCTTCTTCATTTCGCCGGCATAACGCATGCCTGCGATCAGCACCTTGCGGGCTTCGAAGTTGATGATGACGGTGCCGTCGGAGTTGGTGCCGTCACGCTCCGGGTCGCAAACGAACCAGGGGGCGTTCTGGATTTCCCACTCATCTTTGCCAGCCGGGTTGTACTGTTCAGGGTTGATGAACAGGCAACGACCGAACAGGTTGTGCCAGGCGGTCTCGGTGGTCATCTTGACCGGCAGGTAGTGCGCCGGATCGGAGCCTACATGAACGTGGGAAACGAAGCGCTCGCGCTCGGCCAGGTAAGCACCGACACGGTTCCACAAGGCGTCGAATTTCTCGGACGGAAACTTGCGGTTGATCGGGCCCCAGGCGATTGCGTCCTGAGTGCCAGGCTCTTCAACGATGAAACGATCGACCGGCGAACGGCCAGTACGATGGCCTGTCTGCACAACCAGTGCGCCAGTGTCGGAAAGTTCGCCTTCGTTACGGGCAAGGGCTTCCTTGACCAGTTCGTCGGTGCTCAGATCGGTGTACACAGCGTTGTTGGTTTGCGTCATGAGGTTCCCCGTCGGCCAGTGGCCGAGTGCTCCAAACGGTTTTGTAGTAAAAAAACAACCACTACTACAGCGTAAAAGTGGGCCGGATTATGCCAGAAATGCCCAGAAATGGTAGGACCCTCCTGTCAGAACAGCATTACAGGGGCCCACACCGTGTTCTGGGGCTGTTTCTGCCCCGATTAATGACGCGTGTCAGATGGCGAATCGACACCGCCGCCAGCAAACAGCTGGGCGACGTCAGTGGCATCGAACAGGTAACGCTCGTTGCAGAACTGGCAGTCGATCTCGATTGTGCCGTTATGCTCAATCACCAGTTGCTGCGCGTCCTCCAGCCCAAGACTGACCAGCGCGTTGGCAGAGCGTTCACGTGAGCAACTGCAGCGGAAGCAGATGGGCTGTACGTCAAACAGACGCACAGGGTCTTCGTGATACAGGCGATGCAGGATGGTTGCATTGTCAAGGCTGAGCATTTCCTCAGCGGAGAGCGTGCTGGCCAAGGTCACCACATGCTCCCAACTGGCGTCGCGCTCTTCGGGATCCGGGATCTGCGCCGCTGGCAGCTGTTGCAACAGCAGGCCACGGGCGCGCTGGCCATCGGCCTTGAGCCAAAAGCGTGTGCCCAACTGCTCGGACATCACGAAATAGCTCGACAGGCTTTCGGAAAGATCGACGCCGTCCAGCGCCACGATGCCCTGATAACGCTTGCCCTGGCGCGGATCAATGGTCAGCGTCAGCGAACCTTCGGGCATCAGGTCTTGCAGGCCCGCATCAGGCGTGATCAGCGACTCTTCGTAGCGGGCAATGCCGCGAAGTTCGCGTTCGCTGGAGCACTCGACCATCAATAGCGGTACTGCACCACTGGAGCGCGCCTGAAGAATCAGCAGGCCTTCGAACTTGAGGGTGCCCACCAGCAGAGCCGCGGCCGCCATCAGCTCGCCGAGCAACTGAGCGACAGGTTCAGGGTAGGTATGTTTGGCAAGCACTTCGGCATAGCTGCGCTCAAGTACTACCAGCTCTCCGCGAACGTCGCTTTCATCGAACATGAAGCGCTGGGTGAAATCGTTTTCTGGTAAATCATGCATAAGAAGAGGGTATCTGAAGTGATGACAATGGATGGCGGCGGCGCATAAAGCGCCGCCCGAAACTGGAACAGGGTGAGTGCCATGTCGTTTGACTGGCATTTTAGGAGCTATCCCGCACTCTTCCAAGCCGGGCGGCGTTTCGGCTTGCTCAGGACAACGGCGACACGTTGCCTTGCAGGCGCATCATTCGCTGTGCTGACCGCCGCGAAAATCGAATAATTGGCGGCGTTGTTTCTTGGTCGGACGTCCATCTGTGGTGACGCCGAGGTTGCCTGCCTTGCGCTGAGCAGCCGCATTTTCACGCTTGACGATGCTTTCCGGTGTTTCACGGTAGAGGGTCTGCGCCTCTGGCGCACCGCGCCGAACTATCGACAGCGCCTCGACCACAACAGTACGTTCGTCGAACCCCATGCGAATCTGAAACTCATCGCCGACACGCGGTTCCTTGCCGGGCTTGCAACGTTCGCCGCGGCAGTGCACCTTGCCACTTTCTATTGCCGCCTTGGCCAAAGCGCGCGTCTTGAAAAAGCGTGCAGCCCAAAGCCATTTGTCCAAACGGACCTTGTCGTCTTCTTCTGGCTTTTGAGCCATATGAATTCCTCATTAGTGTGACAGTCAGAACTTAACTAGGCTCGACGCGAAAAGCGACTGCCCCCGGTCGCCAATTTTTGCCTGCCCCCACAAACATGAAGTAACCGATCCGTGCTTGTCAAAATCAACCATCACCCGTTTAAAAGCTCTCACCTCATATGGAGTGCGATGTGACAGAATTTCCAGCTTCATTAACCGCACCCAGAAAAGGGTGCGAGGGTTGTGTCGGCAGTCCTCCGCTCAGCTTCTCGTTCGACTACGCGTACCAGCCTATCGTCAATCTGCGTGACCAGACGGTTTTCGCTCACGAAGCGCTCGTGCGCGGCCCGAACGGTGAAGGCGCCCATTCCGTGCTCAGCCAGGTCACCGACCATAACCGTTATCGCTTCGATCAGGCGTGCCGTACCACGGCCATTGCCGGTGCTGCGCGGCTGGGCATGAACGAACGCTTATCCATCAATTTTTTACCCAACGCCGTTTACCGCCCCGAGCTATGTATCCGCAGCACGCTGGAGGCTGCCAAAGAGCACAATTTCCCGATTGATCGATTGATTTTCGAGACCATAGAAAGCGAACATGTCGATAACCACGGGCATTTGAGCAATATCCTGCGTGAATACCGTGAGTTCGGCTTCATGACCGCCATCGATGACTTCGGGGCGGGCTATTCGGGCCTGAGCCTGCTGGCCGACTTCCAACCCGACCTGATAAAACTCGACATGAATCTTATCCGTGATATCCATCGTGATCGCGCGCGTCAGGCTATTGTTCGTGCTGTTGTCACAATGTGTTCGGACTTGGAGATTAAAGTCATCGCTGAAGGCATAGAACACAGCGAGGAACGTGATTTTCTCGCCGATTGCGGCATTTTCCTGATGCAGGGCTACTGGTTCGCCAAGCCTGCATTCAAGGCCTTGGCTCAGGTCAGCCCTGACGCCTGGCAGTAGTCCTTAGAAATACGGAATCGCATTGAAGACATTCGATCATCTGACAGTTATCGGCCTGCGCGAGTGGGTGGCGCTGCCCGACTTGGGGGTGGCAGGCCTACGGGCAAAGATCGACACCGGTGCGAGCACGTCCAGCCTGCACGCCACCGAGATCGAGCCTTTTGAACGAGACGGCCAGAAGTGGGTCCGTTTCAACGCACACCTGGGGACTGTGGTCCAACTGCGGCATCGTCGATGCGAGGCACAACTGGTAGCGATGAAGACCATCAAAAGCTCCAACGGACAGGCACAGGTGCGCTACGTTATTCGCACCACGCTGGCCCTGGGTGATCGTATCTGGCCAGTCGAGTTCACGCTGGCCTGCCGCAAATCCATGCGTTATCGGTTGCTGCTGGGTTCAAACGCCTTGATTGACGGCCAATTGGTGGTTAATCCGGGCATAACTTATGTACAAGACAAGCCGGTGTTCCCGGCCTCTACTTCCTCAGGTGCTGCATGAAGATCGCTGTGCTCTCGCGTAATCCGCGTTTGTATTCCACCCGTCGTCTGGTCGAAGCTGGTATCGAGCGTGGCCATGAGATGGTGGTGATCGACACCCTGCGCGCCTATATGAACATCGCCAGTCATAAGCCGCAGATCCATTATCGCGGCAAGCCGCTGGAAGGCTTCGATGCGGTGATCCCTCGCATCGGTGCTTCAGTGACGTTCTATGGCTGTGCGGTGTTGCGCCAGTTTGAAATGATGGGCGTATTTCCGCTCAACGAATCTGTTGCCATCGCGCGCTCGCGGGACAAGCTGCGCTCGCTGCAGTTGCTGTCGCGACGCGGGATAGGGCTGCCGGTCACGGGCTTTGCCCACTCGCCGGACGACATCCCTGACCTGATCCAGATGGTCAATGGCGCACCGCTGGTCATCAAGGTGCTGGAAGGTACTCAGGGGATCGGTGTGGTGCTGTGCGAGACCGCCACGGCGGCCGAGTCAGTGATTGAAGCCTTCATGGGCCTCAAGCAGGACATCATGGTTCAGGAGTACATCAAAGAGGCCGGAGGCGCTGATATTCGCTGTTTCGTGGTCGGCGACAAGGTCATCGCATCCATGAAGCGTCAGGCCAAGCCGGGCGAGTTCCGCTCCAACCTGCACCGGGGCGGCAGTGCGAGCCTGATCAAGATCACCCCGGAAGAACGCATGACCGCGTTGCGTGCAGCCAAGGTCATGGGCCTGAGCGTGGCCGGTGTAGACATCCTGCGCTCCAACCATGGTCCACTGGTGATGGAGGTCAACTCGTCGCCAGGCCTGGAAGGTATCGAAGTCACCACCAGCAAAGACGTCGCTGGCATGATCATCGAATACCTCGAAAAAAACAGCGGCCCGCACATGACTCGCACCAAAGGCAAAGGCTGACATCCACAGGAGCCGGCTTACTGACGAAGAGGCCGGCATATCCGCTGTAAATACGCGTCCTGAAGACAAGCTTCGCCGGCAAGGCAGCATGCAGTTGCTCTCAGTCGCGCCTCAGGAAGCACCGCTACACCGCGTCCCTCGGCAGCATCAGCCCCAACGGCAAGCGCACTCGCGCCTCCAGCCCACCACCCGAACGATTTCTCAGCTCCACATTGCCGCCGTGCATGGCGGCGATGCGTTTGACGATGGCCAGCCCCAGACCAGTCCCCTTGCCGCTACGGGCACGATCCCCACGAATGAACGGGTTGAAGATGGTGTCCAGCTCCGAAGGATCGATACCGGCGCCACGGTCCAGCACACTCAACACCACATAGGGCGCGTTTCGGTCGCCCGATACGTAAGCTGCCACTTCGACGCCGTTGCCCGCATGATGCTTTGCATTGCCGATCAGGTTGGTCAAAAGACGCTTCATCGAAACCCGTCGCAACGGAAACGGCGGGATAGGTTCCAGACACAACCGGATCGTGTCTTCGGCGCTGTTGAAGGGCTCGACGACGTCACGTACCAGATCGCCGAGGTCCACTTCTTCGATCTCTTCATCACGACCGTCACGGATGAACGCGAGGAACTGGTCGAGAATCGCATCCATGTCCTCGATGTCACGCACCATACCTTCGGTGAATTCGTTGTCGCTCATCAGCTCCAGTGACAGCCGCAAACGCGTCAGCGGCGTTCGCAGATCGTGTGACACGCCCGCCAGCATCAATTCGCGCTCCTGACCCGCTTGTTCCACGTCTTCGGCCATCTGGTTGAAGGCCCGGTACACTTCGGTCATCTCGCTGGGTGTATCACTGACCGGCAGACGCACACTGCGCCCCTGCCCCAACTGGCGCGCAGCGAACACCAGGCGCTTGAGCGGCTGGTTCAACTGACGCACGAAGATCCAGGCGGAAGCAGTGGACAGCAAGCCGATAGCCAGGAACCAGCCGAGCACACTCCAGATTTTCTGGCCCCGCAGTGGGTGCGGGTAGAGCGGCACTTTCAGCCAGCCGTCGCCCAGGCTTGGCGCACGCACCCACAAGGCAGGCGGTGCATGAACACGCAGGCGCACTTCCGTGTCGGCACCCAGTTCGGCCTGCATCTGACGCTGATAAATCTCGCTGTAGGGCCAATGCTGTTCGCCCTCTGGCACACCGCCGCCAACTACCCGGATCAGACCCGCGGCTTCGGCAATGGCTTCGCGATCATTCTCATCGGCGGCCCAATAAGCACGCAGGGTCAGGGCAACCCCATGGCTGTACTGCCTGTCGACCAGTACGTCTTCGTTCATCAACAGGTAAACCAGCGTCAGAGCCTTGGAAAACAGCACGACGATGAGCACCAGCCAAAGGGTGCGGGAGAAAAAACTTTGCGGAAACCAGAGCGGAGTCTTCATAACTGCAGCCATACACTATGCAGGGCGAGCCAGGCTCGCAAGATTGCCGAACGCAGGCCGGAGCCAAGAGGCGAACGCAAAAAACCGGTACGTCGATAGCCTTCAGGAAGGTTATCGACGTACCGGGAGGAATTACTGTGTTCTGTTCTGACAGGCGATCTGTCAGCGGCTTCCTGCACCATCAGGAACGAACACATAGCCTACGCCCCAGACAGTCTGGATATAACGGGGTTTGGACGGGTCCGGTTCGATCAGGCGACGCAGACGGGAAATCTGTACGTCGATGGATCGTTCCAGCGCATCCCATTCCCGACCACGGGCCAGATTCATCAGCTTGTCGCGGGTCAGCGGCTCACGCGCATGCATGACCAACGCCTTGAGCACTGCGAATTCGCCGGTGGTCAGCATGTGCACTTCATCGCCGCGCTTGAGTTCGCGGGTCGCCAGAGAAAGCACGTAATCCCCGAAACTCACTGACTCATCTTCGCTGCCAGGCGCGCCCGGCACCGGAGCGGCCTGACGACGCAACACCGCCTTGACGCGGGCCATCAGCTCGTCCGGGTTGAACGGCTTGGCGAGATAATCGTCAGCGCCCAGTTCAAGGCCCTTGATGCGGCTCAGCTCATCACCCTTGGCGGTGAGCATGATGATCGGCACCTGATTGTTGGCGGCGCGCAGACGTCGGCATGCGGAAAGGCCATCTTCCCCAGGCAGCATCAAGTCCAGTACCACAAGGTTGAATACCTCGCGGGACAACAGTCGGTCCATTTGCTCCACGTTCGCCACGGCACGGGCACGGTAGCCTTTGCTGGTGAAGAAACGTTCCAGGAGGCTGCTCAGTCCCGGATCGTCATCAACGATCAGAATTTTTTCGCCTTCAGCATTTTGTGCAGTGCTGCTCATCGGATGCTCCTTTGATCTCGGGGCGCATTATGGCGTAGCTGCGGTGATGCGCACCGTGTGCATTGTTAGCAGATTTTACTGGGGGCCACACCGCGTGTATTCGAAGCCAATTCAAGCGTACCTGACGGTCAATCCCCTAATCGGGTTCCGCTGGGTATAATGCGCCGCCCCCAAAGTCAGGCAACGCATGACTTATGGCAGTTCGCCAGCCCAGAAAATAAACATTGCGAACCGGGATCAGGCAAGGCAAGCGCCTATAGCCCAGTTTTTTGCTCACAACTCCAGGTGGTCTTATGGACAGCATCAACAGCCGCATCGCCGAAGAACTCGGCGTACGCCCACAACAGGTCGCAGCGGCCGTCGCACTACTGGATGAAGGCTCGACAGTGCCTTTCATTTCCCGTTATCGCAAGGAAGTGACCGGTAGCCTCGATGACACGCAACTGCGCCATCTGGAAGAGCGCCTGCGCTACCTGCGCGAACTGGACGATCGCCGTGTCAGCATTCTTGCCAGCATTGAAGAGCAAGGCAAGCTGACCCCGGAACTGGCCCGCGATATCAAACTGGCCGATACCAAGACCCGTCTTGAAGACCTTTACCTGCCCTATAAGCAGAAGCGCCGCACCAAGGGCCAGATCGCCCTTGAAGCTGGCCTTGGCGAACTGGCTGACGGTCTTTTCAACGACCCGGGCCTGAGCCCTGAAGCCGAAGCGGCACGCTTTGTCGATGCTGACAAAGGTGTGGCTGACGTCAAGGTGGCGCTGGAAGGCGCCAAGTACATTCTGATGGAGCGTTTTGCCGAAGACGCGTCCCTGCTGGACAAGCTGCGTGGTTTCCTCAAGCAGGAGGCAGTGATCAGCGCACGCGTCGTCCCCGGCAAGGAAGAGGAAGGCGCTAAGTTTCGCGACTATTTCGAACACGACGAGCCGCTCAAGAGCATGCCGTCACACCGCGCATTGGCCATTTTCCGCGGCCGTAACGAAGGTTTCCTCAGTTCTGCACTGAAAGTCGGCGAAGAACTGCCGGGCAGCATGCATCCGTGCGAGCTGATGATCGGCGAGCGCTTCGGCATCCAGAACCAGAGCCGCCCTGCCGACAAATGGCTGGCCGAAGTGGTGCGCTGGACCTGGAAGGTCAAGCTCTACAGCCACCTCGAAACCGATCTGCTGGGTGAGCTGCGCGATGGCGCAGAAACCGAAGCCATCAATGTGTTCGCCCACAACCTGCACGACCTGCTGCTGGCCGCACCGGCTGGACAGCGCGCAACATTGGGTCTGGACCCTGGCTTGCGCACCGGCTGCAAGGTCGCTGTGGTCGACGCTACTGGCAAACTGCTCGACTACGCGACTGTTTACCCACACGTACCCAAGAACCAGTGGGACCAGACCATCGCCGTGCTGGCTGCGTTGTGCGCCAAGCACTCGGTCGACCTGATCGCCATCGGTAACGGCACGGCCAGCCGTGAGACCGACAAACTGGCGGCTGAGCTGATCAAAAAATATCCAGGCCTGAAAATGACCAAGGTCATGGTTTCCGAGGCAGGCGCTTCGGTGTACTCGGCTTCCGAATTGGCGGCCAAGGAATTCCCGGATCTGGACGTATCGATCCGTGGCGCGGTGTCCATTGCCCGTCGCTTGCAGGACCCGCTGGCCGAACTGGTAAAAATCGATCCGAAATCCATCGGTGTCGGTCAGTACCAGCATGATGTGTCGCAGCTGAAGCTCGCGCGCGGCCTGGACGCGGTGGTCGAAGACTGTGTGAACGCCGTGGGCGTCGACGTCAACACCGCCTCGGTCGCTCTGCTGGCGCGTATCTCCGGCCTGAACACCACGCTGGCGCAGAATATCGTTGCGCATCGCGATGAAAACGGTGCCTTCAAGACCCGTGCGTCGTTGAAGAAAGTCAGCCGTCTGGGTGAAAAAACCTTCGAGCAGGCAGCAGGCTTTTTGCGTGTCATGAATGGCGACAATCCGCTGGACTCCTCGGCCGTTCACCCGGAAGCCTATCCGCTGGTGCAGCGTATCGCCGCTGAAACCGACCGGGATATCCGCTCGCTGATCGGTGATGCCAGCTTCCTCAAGCGCCTGGACCCGAAGAAGTACACTGACGAAACCTTTGGTTTGCCGACCGTGACCGACATTCTGCAGGAGCTTGAAAAACCGGGCCGCGATCCGCGTCCAGAATTCAAGACCGCTGAATTCCAGGACGGCGTCGAAGACCTCAAGGACCTGCAACTGGGGATGATCCTCGAAGGCGTCGTGACCAACGTCACCAACTTCGGTGCTTTCGTCGACATCGGCGTGCATCAGGACGGTCTGGTGCACATTTCGGCACTGTCCGAGAAGTTCATCAAGGACCCGCGTGAAGCCGTGAAAGCAGGCGATGTGGTGAAAGTGAAAGTCATGGAAGTCGACATTCCGCGCAAGCGCGTGGGCCTGTCGATGCGCATGAGTGACACGCCCGGAGAGAAAATCGACGGCGCTCGCGGTGCACGTCCAGGTTCGGCACCGCGCCAGCAGAACAGCGCACCGCGCAAGGAAACCACTGCGCCAGCCCCGGCCAACAACGCCATGGCTTCGCTGTTTGCCAATGCCAAACAACTGAAGAAGCGCTGATGGATATTCCTGACGACCTGATCCACAGCGCCTACTTCAAGATGCTGGGCTGCGAACTGCGCCGCCTGGACACAGGCGTTGCCGAAGTTGCGTTGCCACTGGAGGCGCACCTGCGCAACCGTGGCAACGTGATGCATGGCGGGGCGATCTTCAGTCTGGTCGATATCAGCATGGGGCTGGCGTGTTCCAGCTCCCATGGCTTTGACCAGCGCAGCGTCACCATCGAGTGCAAGATCAACTACGTGCGCGGTGTTTCCGAAGGCGAAGTGTTGTGCATCGCCAAGGTGCTGCACGCAGGACGCAGAACGCTGGTCGTCGAGGCGGAAGTCGTTCAGGGCGACAAGCTCGTCGCCAAGGCTCAGGGCACGTTCGCGGTCATCTGAGCCCTGGCAAACCTGAGCTGGAGCAATCGCTGCAAACGGAACCTAGCTGTACGGGCCTGATTTGGGTTAATTTCGGCACCATTAGCGTGGTGCCGAGTCCATTTGGGTGGTACGACGAAGAGCAGTGATCGTGAACCGGCGTTAAAGACCCCAACCAGGCGACAACGCCAGTTCCTTTCTTCACCCTTGTAGACCGTCATGTCCACCCCCATATCGGGGCGACCGATGCGTGAAGGATTCCACCTTGAGCGAACTTTTAAACCGTCGTCTGGCTTTGCTGGGCGAGCGCAACAACCTCTCTCTGCTGGAGCAGTGCCTGCACGGTATCGAGCGCGAATGCCTGCGCGTCACCGAGCAGGCGCAACTGGCACAGACCCCTCATCCCTACGCTCTCGGCGCAGCGCTGACCAATGGCCTGATTACCACCGATTATTCCGAATCGCTGCTGGAGTTCATCACTCCGGCATTGAAGGACCCTGCCGAGACCCTCGACAGCCTCGACAGGATTCACCGCTTTGCCTACAGCAAACTGGACGGCGAACTGCTGTGGAGCCCGTCGATGCCTTGCCCGCTGCCGGATGAAGAGCATATTCCGATCGCGTATTACGGCACCTCGAACATCGGCAAACTCAAGTACGTGTACCGCAAGGGTCTGGCGTTGCGCTACGGCAAGACCATGCAGTGCATTGCCGGCATTCACTACAACTTCTCGTTGCCTGAGGATGCCTGGGCCCTTCTCAAGCAGACCGAGGACTTTGCCGGTGATGCACGGGATTACCAGTCGCACTCCTACATTGCGCTGATCCGCAACTTCCGCCGCTACAGCTGGCTGCTGATGTACCTGTTTGGTGCCTCGCCAGCACTGGATGCGGGCTTCCTGCGAGGTCGTGCGCACACGCTCGAACAGTTTGATGCAGACACGCTGTATCTGCCTTACGCCACAAGCCTGCGCATGAGCGACCTGGGCTACCAGAGCAATGCCCAGGCCGATCTGACGCCGTGCTACAACGACCTGATCAGTTACACCGACAGCCTGCGCAAGGCGGTGGCGACGCCGTACGCGCCTTACGTCAACGTCGGCACGCATGACCAGAACGGTGAGTGGGTGCAGCTCAACACCAACGTGCTGCAGATCGAAAACGAGTACTACTCCAATATTCGTCCCAAGCGCGTGACCTACACCGGCGAGCGCCCTATTCAGGCACTGATGTCGCGCGGCGTGCAGTACGTCGAAGTCCGCTGTCTGGACATCAACCCGTTCCTGCCGACCGGCATCAGCCTGGAGCAGTCGCGTTTCATCGACGCCTTCGTGCTGTATTGCGCGCTGGAAGAAAGCCAGCAACTGGCCGGACACGAGTGCTCCAATGCAGGCTCGAATTTCCTGACCGTGGTCAAGGAAGGACGTCGTCCAGGGCTGGATCTGCTGCGCAATGACGCGCCGATCTCCCTCAAGGCCTGGGCAACCGAGCTGCTGGAAAAGATCGCACCCATTGCGCGATTGCTTGATCAGGCCCAAGGCATCGACGAACACGTCAAATCGATTGCCGCGCAACAGGCCAAGGTCGACGATACGTCGCTGACGCCGTCTGCGCAGGTATTGGCCAGCATGAACGAACACGGCGAAGGCTTTACTGCATTCTCGTTGCGCCAGAGCCATGTGCATGCCGAGTATTTCCGCGGCAACCCGCTGAGCGCTGCCGATCAGGCGCATTTCGAAGAACTGGCGAAAAACTCGATCGCAGAACAGGCCGAGCTAGAAGCTACCGAGGAAATAGTCGACTTCGATACGTTTGTCGGGTCGTATCAGGCCAGCATTCTGTCGATTAGTAATTGATCAGCATGCGTGGCGTAGACGTTCAGCTCCTGCCGCTGAACGTCCCTCTCTGAGCATCCCTGAGCGGGAGCGAGCACGCTTGCTCCCGCTGGGTCACCCCTTACGCAGATCAGATCGACTTTTCGAAAATCTTCGAATTGCGCTGGTAGTTATATAACGACGCGCGCGCGCTCGGCAGCCGGTCCACGCTGCTCGGTTCGAAACCGCGCTCGCGGAACCAGTGCGCGGTGCGTGTGGTGAGGACGAACAGGGTCTTGAGGCCCAGCGCCCGGGCACGGTTTTCAATGCGCTCCAACAACTCGTCACCTCGTCCGCCGTGGCGATATTCCGGATTGACCGCCAGACACGCCAGCTCACCGGCCTGCGAATCCGCGATCGGGTACAGGGCCGCGCAGGCAATGATCAGGCCTTCACGCTCGACCACGCTGAACTGAGTGATTTCGCGCTCCAGCACCTCGCGGGAACGACGCACCAGAATGCCTTGCTCTTCGAGCGGCGTGATCAGGTCCATCAGGCCGCCCACATCTTCGATGGCCGCTTCACGGACCAGCTCGAATTGCTCCTGCGCCACCAGCGTACCGCCACCGTCACGGGTGAACAGCTCGGTCAGCAGCGCGCCATCTTCGGCGTAGCTGACGATATGGCTGCGGCCCACACCACCACGGCAGGCTTCGGCGGCGGCATCCAGAAGTTCCGCCTGATAATTGCTGCCCAGGCGCTGCAAGTGCGCTGGCACCTGCTGCGGACGCAGCTCACGCACCAGTCGGCCCTGCTCGTCCAGCAAGCCGGTCTCAGCGCCGAACAGCAGCAGTTTGTCTGCAGCCAGATCGATGGCGGCACGGGTCGCCACGTCTTCACACGCCAGGTTGAAAATCTCGCCGGTCGGCGAATAACCCAACGGCGACAGCAGCACGATATGCCGCTCGTCCAGCAAGCGGTTGATACCCTTGCGGTCGACCCGCCGCACTTCGCCTGTGTGCTGATAATCAACGCCTTCAAGCACGCCGATAGGGCGGGCGGTCACCACGTTGCCGCTGGTCACGCGCAGACGCGAGCCCTGCATGGGCGATGCCGCCATGTCCATCGACAGCCGAGCTTCGATGGCGATGCGCAACTGGCCGACAGCGTCGATCACGCACTCGAGGGTTTCGGTGTCAGTGATACGCATGTCGCGATGGAAGCGCGGAGTGATGCCACGCTGCACCAGACGGCTTTCGATCTGCGGGCGCGAACCGTGGACCAGCACCAGCCGCACACCAAGACTGTGCAGCAGCACCAGGTCGTGGACGATATTGCCGAAGTTGGGGTGCGCAACACCGTCACCAGGCAACATGACCACGAAGGTGCAGTCACGGTGGGCATTGATATAAGGAGACGCATGGCGAAGCCAGTTGACGTATTCGGGCATGACAACAAGAGCCTGTAGAAAAAATGGACGAAGGACAGAAACACGCACGACCTTGTGGTGGTTATCGTCGTAACAGGCTTGGCAACACGCGCAATCTCCTTGTATTCGGGATGTTCTCGTCCTGACTCACTGCGGTGTCAGGCAATAATGTTCGATCAGTTGGCGTAACAGACGCACTGTAGGGTCAAGACGTGACATTTCGAGGTATTCCCCCGGCTGATGCGCGCAGGCAATGTCGCCTGGGCCCAGCACCAGCGTCTCGCAGCCAAGGCGCTGAAGATAAGGCGCTTCGGTACCAAATGCTACTGCCGCCGCCGTATGACCGGTCAGACGCTCTGCAACCCGCACAAGTTCAGCGTCGGCGCTCTGTTCGAACGGGGCGCACTCGGGGAACAGCGGCGCGTAATCGATCTGCACCTGATGCAGTTCGGCCAGCGGCTGCAGCTTCTGGCGGATGGCTGAGCGCAACACGTCCGGGTCCATGCCAGGCAGAGGCCGCAGGTCGAACTCCAGTGAGCACTGGCCGCAGATCCGGTTGGGGTTGTCACCACCATGAATGCACCCCAGGTTCAGCGTCGGCTGTGGCACGGTGAATTGCGGGTTGCGGTACTCCAACTGCCATTGCTTGCGCAGGCCCTTGAGCTCGCTGATCGCATCGTGCATAGCTTCCAGCGCGCTATGGCCCAGGCTTGGGTCGGAAGAATGGCCGCTGCGCCCGAGAATATCGATGCGCTCCATCATCACGCCTTTGTGCATGCGAATCGGCTTGAGCCCGGTCGGCTCGCCGATTACCGCAGCACGGCCCAACGGCCGACCTGCTTCTGCCAGCGCACGGGCGCCCGCCATCGAGCTTTCTTCATCGCAGGTAGCGAGGATCAGCAGCGGTTGCTTGAACGGCTGCCCGATCAGCCCGCGTACCGCTTCGATGATCAACGCAAAGAACCCTTTCATATCGCAGCTGCCCAGCCCGACCCACCGACCATCGACTTCGGTCAGTTTCAGAGGGTCGGTTTTCCACAGCGCTTCGTCGAAGGGCACCGTGTCGCTGTGACCCGCCAGCACCAGCCCGCCGGGACCTGTGCCAAACGTCGCCAGCAAATTGAACTTGCCGGGCGAGATTTGCTGGATATCACAGGCAAAGCCCAGATCGCCGAGCCAAGTGGCCAACAGGTCGATGACCGGACGATTGGTCTGATCAAGGGAAGGTTGGGTGCAGCTTACCGACGGCGCAGCGATCAAGGCTGCAAACTGGTCTTTCATGGACGGCAAGGGCATGGACGCTTCCTGTAATAGGCTCTATACACGACCCATCATAGGGCCATAGCGACTCAGGAATAAACCGTTACGGGCCATGTCCTGTACACTGCCGACCTCAGCAGCCGTTCAATCATTGGCTGCGCTCCCGTTATCAGTAACAGCGTTTGGATTCCCCCGGCCATGCAAAAAGAAACAGAAATCAAACTCCGCGTCAGCCGCGAGACCCTCGCTGCACTGCGCGAACACCCATTGCTTAAAAAGCGCAACAAGAGTGGCTGGGAGCGCCTTGAGCTGTCGAACCAGTACTTCGATACCCCTGAGCGGGAACTGGCCTACGCCAAGGTTGCCCTGCGCATCCGCCGCGACGGTGACCAGATCATCCAGACCCTGAAGACCCGCGGCCAAAGCGTGGCCGGTCTGTCCGAGCGCAACGAGTACAACTGGGACTTGCCCAAGGCCAAGCTGGACTTGAAGAAGCTCGAAGGCGATTGCTGGCCCGAGCAACTGGCCGAGCTGGACAAGAAAACCATCAAGCCGCTGTTCACCACCGATTTCGTCCGCGAAAAGGCCGAAATCGCCTGGGGCCGTGGCAAGACCAAGGTCGTGATCGAAGCCGCACTGGACCTGGGCCACGTCGTGGTCGGCAAGCAGAAAGAAGAAATCTGCGAGCTCGAGCTGGAATTGCGCGAAGGCGACCCGGCTGCGTTGCTGGAACTGGCCGCTGAACTGGCCGCAACCCTGCCGTTGATGCCCTGCGACATCAGCAAGGCGGAGCGCGGCTACCGCCTGTTCGATGCCAACAGCTACTCGCTGAGCCTGAGCGCGCCGGAACTGACCGCAGAGACACCGCTGGACGACGCCTACTCGGCGCTGGCCTGGCACCTGTTGGGCAGCAGTCAGCGTCTGGCCGAGCAATACCGTTTCAACGGTCACTGGCGCCTGCTGCAGGATTGGGTCGAAATGCTCGCCGAGCTGCGCGCACTGACCAGCAGTCTGGGGCAAGCTGCACCGCGCTCGTCTACTGCACAGTTGCGCACCGCTCTGGATGCTTTGCTGGAAGACTGGCGTCCGCTGGTTCAGGCCGGCCAGGAAGATGCTGATGTCCGTGGCGCGGCCCATGAACAGTTCCTTGAAGAGTTGCTGGACACGCGCTGGGGCGAGTTCTCGCTGAACACCTCGCGCTGGCTGCTGGCGCGAAGCTGGACCGCAGAGCGCAACACCCGTGGCAATCGTCAGGGCGCAGCCCTGCTGGCGAGCTGGCTGCCACGCCTGCTGGCCGAAGAAGCGACAGCCCTGCAACTTGGCCGCTATCAGCAGCAGCCCGAAGACCTTGCCGAGCAATTGCCACGCATCGAGCGTATCCAGGCCTGGCTGCACTGGGCACGCGGCGCGCTGGACCTGCCGGAACTGGATCGCCTGTATGGCGAGCTGAGGAAGCTGGAAGAGCTGGCCCACCTGGACATCAGCGATGAAGTGCTGGAAGCCCGCGTGCAGCAGGCGCTGACCGTGTTTCAGAGCCGCGCCTGGAAAACCCTGCTGCGTCTGTAAACCGTCAGGTCATTACATCAGGTAATAAAAAGCGCCCCAGAGGCTGGAGATCAATCCAGCGTCTGGGGCGCAGTTCGTTATCGGTATCGATGTCGCCAGCAGCGTCAGGACTTGGCAGGCGTCAGAACGATACTCGCCTTTTCGTTACGCTCGATCTGGCGGCGCAGCTCCAGCTCGAAATCCGGGTTGATCTTCACCACACGCTTGGTCAACAACGTCGCCAGCCACGGATAATCATCGGTGCGAGGCACCGACAGCAGCACTTCACAGTTGAATGCGACAGTATCAGCGGCGATGTCATCCAGTTGCTTACGCAGCTTGGGCATATCGCCGATTTTCAACTCGATGGTGGTGCTCGGCGCGGATGGATCGACAAGCCTGGCCACCCTGCGGGCCTCGGCTTCACGCAGCTCGGCTTCGGCCTTTTCAAGCTCTGCCTTGCGTGCATGGGCTATTGCACCGTTTACGCCACTGGTCAGCGCGGGCGCCTTGGGCATCAACGCGCGGGCACGGGTCAGTGCTGTGGCCGCCGCGTTCATGTCGCCTTTTTGCAGGCCAATCTGGCTGCGGCTCAGGTAAGCCTCTGCCAGTCGACGCTGGAAAGACTCCAGACGAATGTCGGTCGGCGCTGCCGCTTGCAGCGTGGCCAACTGATCTTCGGCTGTGGCCAGTTCGTTGCTGTTGATGCTTTGATCAAGCTGGGCGAATCCGCTTGGCTGGACTTCGGCCGCGGGCGCTTCAACAGTCGGCGCACTCTGGCAGGCACCCAACAGGATGGAACATGCGACAAGTAGCAGATAGCGTGGGGCGAACGGCTTCATTCCTGCGATTCTCTAGTTTGCGCAAAAAACGAGCAAGTCTACACCGCTCGCCTGGGGAGAACAAAGCTGAGCAAGAACAGCGCCGCAGCGGATACCACTATAGACGGTCCTGCCGGGGTGTCCTTGAACCATGATAACGATAGCCCAATACACACGGCAGTCACGCCCAGCAGGCTCGCGCCCAGTGCCATTTGCTCAGGCGAGCGGGCGTGACGCTGTGCCGCAGCTGCCGGAATGATCAACAGCGAGGTAATCAGCAGAACACCGACGATTTTCATCGCCACGGCGATGACCACGGCGATCAGCAGCATCAATGCCATGCGCAACGCAGCGACCGGCAGCCCTTCGACTTTGGCCAGCTCTTCATGCACCGTCACGGCCAGCAGAGGGCGCCACAGTGCAACGATCAGTACCAGCACCAGCGCGCTGCCGCCCAGAATCCAGGCAAGGTCCGTGGGACTGATCGCCAACAGGTCACCAAACAGATAAGCCATCAGATCGATACGCACTTCATGCATGAAGCTGAGCACTACCAGCCCGAGCGATAGCGTACTGGGCGCGAGAATCCCCAGCAGGGTGTCGGAGGCCAGCGGCTGACGCTGTTGCAGCGTGACCAGCAGAACTGCGAGCAGTAGACAACCGAAGGTCACTGCAATGGTCGGGCTGATGTCCAGCAAAAAGCCCAGCGCAACGCCGAGCAGTGCCGCGTGAGAAAGCGTGTCACCAAAATAAGCCATGCGCCGCCAGACCACGAAGGACCCCAGCGGACCGGCCACTACGGCCAGGGCAACGCCTGCGAGCAAGGCATACAGTAGAAAATCAGCCATGCTTGCAGCTGTCTCCGTGAACATGAGTGTGAGGCGTGGCCGACGGTGCGTCAGTCACCACTTCGCCATGCAGATCGTGGGCGTGATCATGATGGTGGTGATAAATCGCCAGACTCTGCGCGTTCTTGCCAAAAAGTTCGACAAACGCTGGATCATGACTGACCTGTTCCGGATGCCCGGAGCAGCAGACGTGGCGATTGAGGCACACCACCTGATCAGTGGTGCTCATCACCAGATGCAGGTCATGCGACACCATCAGCACACCGCAGTGGTGGCGGTCGCGCAAACGTGTGATCAAGCTGTACAGCTCGGCCTGTCCTGCGACATCAACGCCCTGCACCGGCTCGTCGAGCACCAGCAGTTCAGGTTCACGCAACAAGGCACGCGCCAACAGGACGCGTTGCATCTCGCCACCGGAAATACCTTGCAGCGGGCTGTCGATGACTTTCTCGGCGCCCACTTCTTCCAGCGCAGCCTGCGCTGCAACACGATCAACACCGGGAACCAGACGCAGAAAGCGCAAAACCGACAGTGGCAAGGTCTGATCGACATGCAGCTTTTGCGGCATGTAGCCGACCCGCAGCTTCGGTTTGCGCCAGACCGTGCCGGAATCAGGCTTGAGCAGCCCGAGCACCGCACGCACCAGCGTCGTCTTGCCCGCACCATTAGGGCCGATAAGGGTCACGATCTCGCCAGGCTGGACACTGAGATAAATGTTGTCGAGTACGTTTTGCCCGGACAGGGTGACGGCAACCTCCTCCAGGCGGATCAGCGCATTACTCATCAGGCCGCCTTGCAGCCAGCACACACGCCAACGATCTCGACGGTCTGGCCCTCGACGGTAAAGCCGACTTCCACGGCCGCGTTGACCACTGCGTTGCTGATAGCAGGGTGTTGCAATTCAATGGCCGCATGACATTCGCGGCAAATCAGGAACTGCCCCTGATGTGCGTGGGTCGGGTGGTTGCAGCCCGTGAAGGCGTTGAGCGAAGCGATCCGGTGCACGAGGCCGTTTTCCAGAAGAAAGTCCAGCGCACGGTAAACGGTAGGCGGGGCAGCGCGGCGCCCGTCCTCCTCACTCAGCACCGCAAGGATGTCGTAGGCACCCAGCGGTTTGTGACTTTGCCAGACCAGTTCCAGCACGCGACGGCGCAATGCCGTCAGACGCAAGCCCTGCTTCGCGCACAAGGCATCAGCCTCGGCGAGCGCAGAATGGACGCAATGAGAGTGGTCATGGGGGCGACTGGCCAGTGGTGTATTGGGCATGAGCAGCGACGATATTGGCTGGAGACGTTATTATGTTACCTGTTCCTGCCAGACATGAGTGATTTGCGTGCGCCGTCTTCTTAACCTTTTTATCGTAATGTGTGCCAGTTTGCTGGCAGTCTCGCCGGTTCAGGCCGAGGTCAAAGTGCTTGCCAGCATCAAGCCGCTGCAGCTGATTGCCGCGGCGGTACAGGATGGCGTCGGCACTCCCGAGGTGCTGCTGCCGCCTGGCGCGTCGCCGCACAATTATGCGCTGCGCCCGTCCGACGTACGGCGCGTCAGGGACGTCGATTTGCTCTACTGGATCGGCCCGGACATGGAAACCTTCCTGCCCCACGTCCTTCAGGCCCGTAAATTGCCAGCGGTAGCGGTGCAGACGTTGCCAGGCATGCACTTGCGCCACTTTGCGGCAGACAACGCCTCGCACGAAGACGAGCATGACCACGAGCATGAGTCCGACGAGCACGATCATGATCACAGGCCTGGCAGTCTGGACTCACATCTGTGGCTGTCCACCGTCAATGCCCGGGTCATCGCACAGAAAATGGCGACCGACCTGAGCGCCGCCGATCCGGCCAATGCCGCTCGCTACCAGAGCAACGCCGATGCCTTTGCCAAACGCCTTGACGCTCTGGACGCACGCATCAAGGAGCGGGTCAACGCGGTGGCCGACAAGCCCTACTTCGTGTTCCACGAAGCCTTCGATTACTTCGAGGAAGCGTACGGGCTCAAGCACGCTGGCGTGTTTGCCATTGCGGCCGAGATCCAGCCCGGCGCCCAGCACGTGGCTGCGATGCGTGAACGGTTGAAAGCTGCTGGCAAGACCTGCGTATTCAGCGAACCGCCATTACGCCCGCGCCTGGCCGAAACCCTGAGCGCAGGGCTGCCGGTCAAGCTGGCGGAGCTGGACGCGCTGGGCGGCTACACCCCAGCCACTGCGCAGGGTTACGAGCAGGTCCTGCAGAAACTGGCGGATGACCTGACCAGTTGCCTGTCCAGTCTCTGATCAAGGCGAGCGCAGGTTTCTCAGCCCGCGCCGAGCGCGCGGGCTGGGCCGTTCATCGATTCAGAGTGCAAACGGCAGCGGGACGTGGATTTCCTGACGCTGCGCCAGACGCTGTTCAAACTCCACCGGGTCGTGGATCAACACGTCCTGACCGGCGAAGGTTTCCGCTGCAATCAGACGTGACAGCCAGAAACGCACGCAGCCGATGCGCAACAGCGTCGCCCAGAGCTTTGACTCCGCCGCATTGAATGGGCGCAGGCCCGCATAGGCGCCCAGCAAGGCACGCGCGCGAACCGGGTCAATCTGGCCATCGGGGCGCGAACACCAGTCGTTGAGCGCAATCGCCAGGTCATAGAGCATCGGGCCCGAGCAGGCATTGTAGAAATCGATCAGCCCGGTCAGGTGCGTGCCTTCGAACAGCACGTTGTCGCGAAACAGGTCCGCATGCAGGTTGGCGCGTGGCAGCGCCATGATCTGCGGCTTGAGGTCTTCGATTTCCTGTAGAGACTTTTCAAGCAGCGCGCGCTGCTCATCGCCCAGATGCGAAAGAAAGTTGCGACCCTCGCTCAGCATCCAGTCCAGGCCACGGTCGGTCTTGCGTTCCAGCACATGATCACGAGTCGCCAGATGCAGATTCGCCAACAACTCGCCGATCTGCACGCAGTGCTGGGTGTTCGGCTCGCTGATGTGCTTGCCCGGCAAGCGTGGCTGCAACAGCGCCGGTTTGCCCGCCAGTTCGCGAAGCGCCTGGCCGTCAGTGGTACGCAAGGCGTAAGGCACTGGCAGATCGGCGTCGTGCAGCACGTCGAGCAGCTCGATGAAAAACGGCATTTCCTGCACCGGGCCACGTTCGACCAGGGTCAGGACGAACTCGCCCTTTTCCAGACTGACGAAATAGTTGGTGTTTTCACTACCAGCGGCAATGCCCTGAAAGTCACGCAAGCGGCCGAGCCCGTAAGGGGCGAGAAATGTTTCCAGCTCGGGCCGAGCCAGTGGGGTAAAGACGGACATATCAGGGCTGCCAACAAATTAAGGTGAATGTAGGTGTTACCAGCTGAATATTTCCCATTGGGGAATCAGCATGTCCGGTTGATCCGAACGGATGAAATTGGGGCTCGTACCATCGGCGCGCACCAGGAAATAGGGCTTGCCATGTTTCGGCGTGATCTTCACGGCATACAGGAAGCCGTTCTGTCGGTATTCCTGAATGACCTTGTCCCCGTCGGTGCGGATAGTAACGTCCGGCGCTGCCGAGGGTGGATCTTCTGCTGCAAACGCGATCAGTGGGCACAGTGCCAATAGGCCGGTCAGGAACAGTCGATTTGCCGTACGCATGATAACCTTGTCCCTTTGTCGTCAATGGTCCTCGCATTCTAGCGCCGACCCCGCCGAAAAGGTTGATTCTGCTCATGACCCAAGCGCCCCTCGTCCTGGTGGACGGTTCTTCTTACCTCTATCGTGCGTTTCATGCACTGCCGCCACTTGCCACGTCCAAGGGCCTGCCGACAGGCGCCGTGAAGGGCGTGCTCAACATGCTCAAAAGCCTGCGCCGCCAATACCCGGAAAGCCCGTTCGCAGTGGTGTTCGATGCCAAGGGCGGCACGTTCCGGGACGCGCTGTACACCGAGTACAAAGCCAATCGCCCGAGCATGCCGGATGACCTGCGTGTGCAGGTCGATCTGCTCCATGCGTGCGTCAAGGGTCTGGGCTACCCGCTGCTGTGCGTAGAAGGCGTGGAAGCGGACGATGTGATCGGCACGCTGGCACGCAGCAGCGCTGCGGCGGACCGCCCGGTGATCATTTCCACGGGCGACAAGGACATGGCGCAGCTGGTCGACGGTCACATTACGCTGGTCAACACCATGACCGGCAGTGTGCTGGACGTGGCTGGCGTGAAAGAGAAGTTCGGTGTCGGTCCTGAGCACATCATCGACTACCTGGCACTGATGGGCGACAAGGTCGACAACATTCCGGGCGTACCGGGCGTGGGCGAAAAAACTGCGGTCGGCCTGCTGGTTGGTGTCGGCGGCGGCTTGAAAGAGCTTTATGACAACCTGGAAGCGGTGGCTACCCTGCCGATTCGCGGTGCCAAGACCCTGGCGGTCAAGCTCGAAGAGCACCGCGCCATGGCGTTTCTTTCCTACGAACTGGCAACCATCAAGATTGACGTGCCGCTGGACATCGAACTCGACCAGTTGCATTGCGGCGAGCCGGACCGTGACACGCTGATGGACCTCTACGCCGAGCTGGAATTCAAGAGCTGGATCGAAGACCTGCAACGCGACGCCAAGCGTGCAGGGCAGGAGCTGGTGGTAGAAGAGCCCGTGGTCATCAAGGAGGCCGCCTACGAAGTCATTCTCGAGCAAACCCAGTTCGACGCCTGGCTGAAGAAGCTCGATGCCGCGCCCCTGTTCGCATTTGTCGCCCAGAGCAATGGCACTGACGCGCAACGTGCACAGCTGGTCGGCCTGTCGTTTGCCATCCAGACGCACGAAGCGGCGTATATTCCGCTGACCCACTCCTACATGGGTGTGCCACAGCAACTCGATCGCGATACCGTGCTCAAGGCACTCAAGCCATTGCTGGAAAACCCTGAGAAGATCAAGGTCGGTCAGCACGCGAAATTCGCCATCAACCTGCTCGCCAACTGCGCCATCGGCGGCGATCAGAGCCAGGGCATCGATCTGCAAGGCGTCCGGTTCGACACCATTCTGGAGTCCTACGTACTGGACTCCACCGCCACCCGCCACGACCGCGACAGCTTGGTAGCCAAGTACCTGACCCACACGCCGATCAATTTCCAGGACATCGCCGGCAAAGGCGCCAAACAGCTGACCTTTGATCAAATCGCGCTCGAGCAGGCCGGTCTTTACGCCGCCGAAGAAGCAGACCTGACGCTGCGCCTGCACGAAGTCTTCGAAGCGCGACTGGCAGCCATTCCGACCTTGCAGCCGGTACTCAACGACATCGAAATGCCGCTCGTGCCAGTGCTCGCGCGTATCGAGCGTCAGGGCGCCTTGGTCGATGCCAATCTGCTGGGCATCCAGAGTGTTGAACTGGGCGATAAGATGACGGCGCTCGAGCGCGAAGCGTTCGCCATCGCTGGCGAAGAGTTCAACCTCGGTTCGCCAAAGCAGCTGGGCGTGATTCTGTATGAAAAGCTCGGCATGCCGATTCTGAGCAAAACCGCGACCGGCCAGCCGTCCACCGCCGAAGCGGTGCTCGCCGAATTGGCAGAGCAGGACTTCCCGCTGCCCAAGGTATTGATGCAGTACCGCTCGATGAGCAAGCTCAAGAGTACCTACACCGATCGCCTGCCCGAGCAGATCAACCCACGCACCGGGCGCATCCACACGTCTTACCATCAGGCTGTGGCGGTCACTGGACGCTTGTCCTCCAGCGACCCTAACCTGCAGAACATCCCGATTCGTACCGCCGAAGGTCGACGTATTCGTCAGGCGTTCGTGGCGCCCAAGGGCTACAAGCTGCTGGCGGCCGACTATTCGCAGATCGAACTGCGGATCATGGCGCATCTGGCGCAGGACGAAGGGCTGCTGCACGCCTTCCGCAACGACCTGGACGTGCACCGGGCGACCGCTGCCGAGGTCTTCGGTGTCGAGCTGGAAGGCGTCACCACCGACATGCGCCGCAGCGCCAAGGCGATCAACTTCGGCCTGATCTACGGCATGAGCGCATTTGGTCTGGCCAAACAGATCGGCGTTGACCGCAAGCAGTCACAGGCTTACGTGGACCGTTACTTCGCACGCTACCCCGGCGTACTCGCCTATATGGAGCGCACCCGCGCTCAGGCGGCCGAGCAAGGCTTTGTCGAGACCATTTTCGGCCGCCGCCTCTACCTGCCCGACATCAACGCCAAGAACCCCTCACTGCGTAAAGGCGCCGAACGCATGGCGATCAACGCGCCGATGCAAGGGACCGCCGCCGACATCATCAAAAAAGCGATGGTTGCGGTGAACGGCTGGCTGGGTGAGTCCGGTCTGGACGCCCGCGTGATCCTTCAGGTGCACGATGAACTGGTACTGGAAGTCCGCGAAGATCTGGTCGATCAGATCAGCGAGCAGATCCGTCCACACATGAGCGGCGCAGCCGAGCTGGCGGTACCGTTACTGGTGGAAGTCGGAGTTGGCAACAACTGGGACGAGGCACATTGAGTGCTTTTTGGGCGAACCGGTAATACGGTTCGCCAAAAGCTGTAGGAAAGATGAACTTTTCTTCATTGCTGGAACTTAACCGCTCAGACAGGAGTCAGATTTCCCGATTGGTCGAGAAGCCAGTCAGCTCTTGTTGTGTTAAGTGTTGGCAGATTATCCGGACCCCACCCTAAGGTCTGGACCTTGAGCCCCGGAACTTCCCCCTCCCCATATGAAGTCCGGGGTTTTTTTTGCCTGCGATTTACCCAGCGGGTTATTCGGCAGGGGCTTTGTCTTCCAGCTCCATCCAGCCGGCCAGAACGGTATAGGCGTCTTCGAGCCCCATGCGCTTGGGCGCAGAGAACAGCTGAATGGTGACCGCTTCGCCCCAGCCCTTGCGAATCTCCGCCTGAACCTTGAGCAGCGTGTTCTTGGCGGCGCCATAGGTCAGCTTGTCGGCCTTGGTCAGCAGGATATGCATCGGCATGCCGCTTGCCACAGCCCAATCCAGCATCAGCAGGTCGAAGTCCGTCATCGGGTGACGGATGTCCATCATCAGAATCAGACCCTTCAGGCTTTCCCGGCTGCCCAGATAGGCCTCCAGGTGGCGCTGCCAGTGCTGCTTGAGCGGGATCGGCACTTTGGCGTAGCCATAACCTGGCAGGTCGACCAGACGACGCTCTTCGTCCAGACCGAAGAAATTCAGCAACTGGGTGCGCCCCGGAGTCTTGGAGGTTCGCGCCAGGCTGGCGTGGGTCAGAGTGTTCAGCGCGCTGGACTTGCCAGCGTTCGAGCGACCGGCGAAAGCGACTTCAAAACCCTCGTCATCGGGGCATTGGTCGACCTTGGCGGCGCTGAGCATGAACGTGGCCTGTTGGCACAGACCGAGGATGGGGTTCTTGAGTTGCATGTGATTTCCGGTGAGGGCTCTGCCTGCAAGGCGTGCGGCAAGAGGTATCGTTTCCGTTTGAGTAGCGCAAGTATATAATGCCGCAACTTTTGTGTGTGCTTTCGCCTCCCAAAGGGAGCAGGCACAGCAAAGCGAGAATCAATGTGCGCATTAGAACGCAGTCCGCTTTCAACCTGAAAAGTTTTTTGCTGACTCATCAGACTTTGACTCGACGCTTTGCCCCCAAGAGAGTCATGCTGAACTCTGAAAGCCACAGCCGCAGCCAGCCTCGGCGTGTATGAACACACGCATGCCCTGCCCAGGATGCCCCCATGAACACACGACTGCCGAGCCTGCTGCTGGCGCTGATTGTCTGCACTGCCAGCCAGGCGGCTGACAAAGCAGGCAACACAGCTGCTGGTCAGACAAAGACAGCGGTTTGCGGCGCCTGCCACGGCCCGGATGGCAACAGCGTGGTACCCGTTTTTCCAAAGCTGGCCGGTCAGGGCGAACGTTATCTGCTCAAACAGCTGCGCGAGATAAAGGACGGCAAGCGCGTCGTCCCAGAGATGGCCGGGCAGCTCGACCACTTCAATGACGAGGACCTTGCAGATATTGCGGCCTTTTATGCTGCCCAGAAAGGCAGCGTCGGCACTGCGTCCGCTGATCTGGCCGCCCAGGGCGAAGCGCTGTTTCGCGGCGGCAGGCTGGAGCAGGGGCTGCCCGCCTGCATCGGGTGTCACTCACCCAATGGCAGCGGCAATGCCCAGGCAGGGTTTGCGCATCTGAGTGGCCAGCATGCCGAGTACACGCGCAAACAACTGACCGCATTTGCTGAAGGCGAACGCGTCAATGATGGCGATACTCTGGTCATGCGGTCGATTGCAGCCAGGCTCAGCAAAAAGGATATCGAGGCTCTGGCCCAGTATATTCAGGGGCTTCGCTGACCCTCGCCCGTACAGGCCAGTCGTGTAGCCGTACATTTACAGCTGACGTGTTCACAGCCTGCGCAAAAAGGACAAAGGCGACGGCGCTTTTTTCGGGTCGCGGGCGTTACACTAACGAACTCGAGCTTTCGCGATTGGTCGAAAACCACGTCGCTTGAAGGCGATTCAATCTGCCCAGGAGTAATGCATGCGTAATCTGATCATCAGCGCCGCACTGGTTGCCGCCAGTCTGTTCGGTATGTCCGCCCAAGCTGCCGAGCCGGTTCAGGCTGGCAAGCAATATGTCGAACTGAGCAGCGCTGTGCCTGTTGCAGTACCAGGCAAGATCGAAGTGGTCGAATTGTTCTGGTATGGCTGCCCGCATTGCTACGCCTTCGAACCCACCATCAACCCATGGATTGAAAAGCTTCCAGCCGACGTCAACTTCGTACGCATCCCTGCCATGTTCGGTGGCCCTTGGGACGCTCATGGCCAGCTGTTCATCACGCTGGACACCATGGGTGTAGAGCACAAGGTTCACGCGGCAGTCTTTGAAGCGATCCAGAAAGGCGGCAAGCGTCTGACCGACAAGAATGACATGGCCGACTTCCTGGCCACTCAGGGCGTCAACAAGGACGATTTCCTCAAGACCTTTGACTCGTTCGCCGTGAAAGGCAAGATCGCGCAGTACAAGGAACTGGCCAAGAAGTATGAAGTGACTGGCGTACCAACCATGATCGTCAACGGCAAGTACCGCTTTGACCTCGGCTCAGCCGGTGGCCCTGAAGCCACGCTGCAAGTGGCCGATCAGTTGATCGCCAAAGAGCGAGCGGCTGCCAAAGCCGCCAAGTAAGCGCCTGTCATGCGCCGCTGGGGCAAGGGCATAGAGCGCGTCGTTGGCCTGCACGATCCGCGGGTCAACGAGCATCATCTGACGCAAAACGGTTTGCCGGACGACGGTCGCCTGCGATTGCTCAGTTTCAATATTCAGGTCGGTATCAGCACAGAGCGTTACCGGCACTACCTGACGCGCAGCTGGCAGCATTTGCTGCCGCACGTCGGGCGAGCGGGCAACCTGCAGAAGATTGGCGACCTGCTCAACGACTTCGATCTGGTAGCTCTGCAGGAAGTCGACGGCGGCAGCATGCGCTCCGGCTTCGTCAATCAGGTCGAGCACCTGGCGCATCTGGGTGCTTTCCCGTACTGGTATCAGCAACTCAATCGCAACCTGGGACGCTTTGCCCAGCACAGCAACGGCGTGCTGAGTCGCTTGCGGCCTACCAAGATCGAAGACCACCCGTTGCCCGGGCCTGCCGGACGCGGAGCGATTCTGGTTCGCTTCGGTGAAGGCGAAGATGCGCTGGTTGTGGTCATGATGCACCTGGCGCTGGGCACGCGTACCCGAACGCGGCAGTTGGCTTACATTCGCGAATTGATCGGCGGCTATCGTCATCAGGTGCTGATGGGCGACATGAACACCCACGCCAATGATCTGCTGGAACATTCGCCGCTGCGGGATCTGGGCCTTCTGGCTCCGCAAATCGAAGCGACGTTCCCCAGCTGGCGGCCACAACGCTGTCTTGATCATATTCTGCTCAGCCCGACCCTGACGCTGGAACGCGTTCAGGTGCTGGCTCAACCCATCTCCGATCACCTGCCGGTTGCTGTCGAGATTCGCCTGCCCGATTCGCTGCGCGGTGACTCGCTGCCTGTGCCCACTGGTGGAAACCTTGCATGAGCGACGACGCCGAGCGCTGGAGAGAGAAATACCTCAAAGGCATCGAGCAGCAGGATAAGCTCGAAAAGCGCTGGGATGCGCGGCTCGACTTGTTGCGGCGCGGGCTGGTACGCAGCAGTCTGGCTGCCGAGGGCTCGGACAGCGCCGTCGATGCATGCATGAAGGAAATGCGCGAGATTGTGCGCAGGGACGACATGGACGCCGGGTTGGCAGCTTTGATTCCCAAGCTTGAAAAAGCGGTGCTGGATTCCGAGCATCGTCGTGAATTGCGCGTAGGCCAGATTGGCACAGCGCTGGCGGCACTGGTTGCGCAATTGCAGGCATTGCCTTTGCCGCGCGAGGTGCGCAAACCGCTCAAACGCTTTGCCAAGGAGCTGGAAGAGCGCGCTTCCCAGGCACGCGAGCTGCCCTTGTTGCTGAGCGAGCTGAGCGGCCTGCAGGGCAAGGCGCTGACCATGCTGGAGCCTTCCGACGACTCGCCGCGGCCCGGCCTGCTGCAACGCCTGTTCGGCACACGCGATGAGCACAGCGCAGAACACCCGCATGATGCGACGCAGGCAGACACCGGTGCTCACGCGTCGGATCATGCAATCGAACGGCCTGTAGAGAATCCCGCGGAACAGGCCATTGATCACGCACCTCAACAACTTTCGGAACCGCCACTGCAAAAGCCGCTGGCCGAAGCCGAAACGACGCCGACAGCGCACGTAACACCTCTGGTGATACCGGCTGACGCTGTCGTGCTTGACCCCGTCGTGACGAGCACCGCCGCCAACGAGCCCTTGATCGCGGCAGCACATACCAGCCCGGCGCTTCAAGTTGCATTGCCGGAGTCCTCGCCACGGCGGCTGGACGCGCATGACACCGTGCAACTGGCGCACGTCCTGACCATGCCTGAGGCAGAGCAGCCTCGACCGCTGTTCATTGCCATGGACATCGAGACGCTGGTCACGCCAACGCCTACAGTGCCCTATCAGGAGCGTCCGGCGGTTGTGAGCCTGATCACTGAGCCGGAAGAGGATCAGGACGTTGAAACCGTCGATGGCGAGGAAGCATTCGCCCTGCCCTCCGCGCCCGAACCCAGCTACAGCTCGGTGGCGACGCATATCGAGGAAACGCTTCTGGGGCTGCTCGCCGATCTGACACTGTCCGAACATTACCGGCCGCAGGTCGAGGCCATGCAGCTGCGCCTGAAACATGGCCTCAACTGGTACGAACTGCTGCCGATCCTCGACGATCTGGCCGTGCTGATGCTGGCGATCAACAACGGCGGCCAGCAGGAATTCAGCACCTACCTCAAACAGCTCAACGAACGACTCGAATCATTTCAGAGCCATTTGCAGGCAGCCAGTGAAGACCACGCCGAGAATCGCTCCACTGCGCGCGATTTGAGCGAGCAATTGCGCGAGCAGGTCGGTGGGCTGCAGAGCAGCGTGCAGGATGCCTCCGACCTGCCCAGCCTGAAACAGGTGCTGGACAATCGCCTGGAAGGCTTGCTCAGCACCATGGACAACTATCAGAACAGGCGCGATGAACGCGAGCAGGAAGTCGCCTCCCGCTTGCAGAGCCTGGCCGCACGCGTAGCGAGCATGGAGCAGGAAGCGCTGGGGTTCCGGACCAATCTGGAAGAGCAGCGTCAGAAAGCCTTGATCGATCCATTGACCACGCTGCCCAATCGCGCGGCATGGAGCGAGCGACTGGAATACGAAATGGCCCAGTGGCAGGAGAAGAAGAACACCCTGCTGGTGGGCATACTGGACCTCGATCATTTCAAGCGCATCAACGACGGTTATGGGCACCTGGCGGGCGACAAGGTGTTGAAGATCGTGGCCAGCGTCCTGAAAAAACGTCTGCGCCCAACCGATTTCCTGGCCCGTTTTGGTGGAGAAGAGTTCGTGGTGTTGCTGCCAGCGACCGCTGTCACGACAGGCCTGACGTTTCTGGACCAGCTTCGCGAAGCAGTAGAGCAGTGCCCTTTCCACTTCAAAGGTGAGCGGGTCACGATTACGGTTTCGATGGGCGTGACGGCATTTCGTACAGGGGAACGCAGCGATGTCGCGATCAAGCGGGCCGATCAGGCGCTGTACCGTGCCAAGGAAAACGGGCGGAACCGGATCGAGCAGGGCTGACGGAAACATCTGGACCAGAAGAGAGAGGTGGGTGCCGAAGCTATTTGGCTGCACTTTGTTATGATGTTGCATTTCCCGCGTACGTAGCCCGATCATCATGAAGCTGTATTTCTCCCTGTTTCTCCTGCTTGTCCTGACGGCGTGCTCTCGTGGCCCCAAGCTGGATACCCATCATCCTTCGGTCAACTTCGACGAACGCATTCAATACGTCATCCTGCACTACACCTCGACGTCCCTGGAGGAGTCGCTGGCGCTGCTGACGCACGGCGAGGTCAGCAGCCACTACCTGATCGGCGACGACAACCCGGCCACCATCTACAAGCTGGTCGATGAAAACGCCCGGGCATGGCATGCAGGCGAGAGCGAGTGGGAAGGTCGCACCTGGCTTAACTCCAGCTCCATCGGCATCGAGATCGTCAACGCAGGCTATCGTGATACGCCGACCGGACGCGTCTGGTATCCGTACACCGAAGCCCAGTACCAATCGATAGCGGCCCTGCTCAAGGACATCGTCACACGTCACAAGATCGAACCCCGCCATATCATCGGGCACAGCGACATCGCTCCCCTGCGCAAACTCGATCCGGGCCCGCTGTTCCCATGGAAACGTCTGGCTGCCGAAGGGCTTGGGGTCTGGCCCGATGAACGGCTGGTGGCTTTGCACCAGGCGTCACTGCTGGAAAACCCACCGAGCATCATCTGGTTTCAGCAGCAATTGGCTCGCCTGGGTTACACAACACCGCAGACCGGCATGATGGATGCGGAAACACGCCAGGTGTTGGCGGCTTTCCAGATGCATTTCCGGCCCGAGCGGTTCGATGGGGAGCCAGATGCGCAGAGCGCGGCGATCCTGCAAGTGCTGAACGGCTCGAACTGACGGACACGCGGCGCGGCTTTCCGCAGGCCGGTTTGCGCGCTTGTTGCTATACCTGAGGGTATTCAAACGGATACCTTCAGATGCTCATCACGGCAACGCGCGTGCGCGCATTCCTTTCCCACCCCTGGGCCCTTGCGCTGCTGGCGTTCTGGCTAAGCGCTGCAGTATTGTCTGGCGCCAGTTTCGCCTTGGCCTTACAGCAGACATGGCAAAGCGAACGCCTTCAAATGAATGCCCAGGGCGAGCGCTTCCTTGTCCGGCTGGAGCAGATGTTCAGCCAGTTGCGGGCAGGCCTGGATCAACTCGAACAGCAACCCTTGCGGCGCTGCAGCCCGGAAATGGTATCGCGTTTGCGCGCGATCATTTCCGGTAACCGTTTCATCTACGAAGCTGCTTACGTCAGCGAAACAGGTCGGTGTTCAAGCCGGGACCGGGAAAAGTCATGGGGCGAGGCCCGCCAGCCCGATATCCGCGGCCCGACCTACGATTACTGGCTGAATACCTCAGCCCAGCCAGACGATAATCTAGCAGCGCTGGTACTGGGCCGTGGTGATTTTCGGGTATCGACCTCACGCGGCCATCTAACCGATGTCGTCGACCTGCCACCGGGCGGCAGCCTTTTAGTGGTGCTGGAGGATGGCAACAGAGCACTATCGGTTCTCGGTCCGGCACAGAACTGGCCCGCACCGGCCGGCATGTCAGCCAGCCAGGAGCGACTGACCACCACATCGGATCGCCTGATCTACATCATGCCGACACAGAGCCCCGACTATCAGCTGGTGTTGGTGGCCCCGCGAAGCGCTACGCCCAAAATCGCCAGCGCCTGGTGGTTGCTGGCGCCGGTCAGCCTGTTCGTTTCGCTGTGCACAGGCGCCCTGACCTTGACGTTTTTGCACCGCAGCAGATCGTTGAGCGCAGAACTGGCACGTGCGCTGCACCGAGGCGAAATGAGGGTCCTTTATCAACCGATCTTCAACATCGATACCCGGCTGTGTGTCGGAGCCGAAGCCTTGGTGCGCTGGCGCAGACAGGACGGCACCCTGACCAGCCCCGAGCTGTTCATACCACTGGCCGAAAACACCGGACAGATCCGCCAGATCACCGACTTCGTACTTCAGCGTCTGCTGGATGAGCTGGGACCCTTGCTGCGTGCCAATCCGCATTTGTACGTCTCGGTCAATCTAGCCGCCTGTGATGTGATGTCTGCGCGCATCGGGCGCGTATCAGCCCGATTGCTGAAGCAGCACAAGGTGGCTGCCAGTCAGATAGCGTTCGAGGTCACCGAGCGAGGCCTGGTCGATGTGACGGCAGCACGCAATCACCTGCAAACATTGCGAGATATGGGTCATCAAATACTGATCGACGATTTTGGCACGGGTTATTGCAGCCTGGCCTACTTGCAAACGTTACCCGTGGATTGCCTGAAGATAGACAAGGCCTTTGTCGATGCCTTGGGCTACGACGCCGCCAGCAGTGGCGTGGCCCCGCACATCATTCGCATGGCGCATGCGCTGCATCTGAAGGTGATTGCCGAGGGTATCGAATTGGAATCCCAGGCAGCCCTGCTCAAGAGCGAGGGCGTGATGTATGGCCAGGGCTGGCTGTTCGCGCGCCCGCTGACGGCCAGGCGCTTTTCAGAGCTGATTACCGGCGGACGTCGCCACGTCGTGCGGCGCAAGGACGACGTGGCCTGAAGCTGACCTTTGTATACTCAGAATGGCAATGCCATATAGAACTGAGTTCCTTGGCCAGGCCTTGAATACACCCCCATGCGCCCGCCATGCAGCTGGACAATCTCCTTGCACAACGCCAACCCGAGGCCCGCGCCGCCCTTCTTGCGCCCGACCTGAACAAACGGCTCGAAGATCCTGCCCTGCTGCCCGTAGGCAATGCCCTCACCATTATCTTCAACACTGATGATCGCCCGCTCGCCATGCCGTTTCGCCTGCAAACGAATCAGACCGCTCTCTGGTGTATGGCGCAGCGCGTTGTCCAGCAGGTTGTCGAGCACCCGTTCCAACTGCGCCTGATCGGCATGCAGGCGCGGCAGCGGCTCCTGAATGTCCAGAATCAGAGTAATACCCTGCTCCTGAGCCTGAGCATCGAACCTCGCCTTGGCCTCCTCCAGCAGCGTTTCTATGGAGCAAGGTGCCAACTTGAGCTTTTGCAGACCGTTCTGATAACGAGAGAAATTCAGCAGGTCATTGATCAGTTGCATCAGGCGCTGCATTTCTTCGGTGACCGTATTGAGCAGGTCAGCCTCGCGGGACTCGGGCGCGAAGTGCAGTCGCTCCTGCAACAGACCGAATGCCATGTGCATACCCGTAACCGGCGTGCGCAATTCGTGCGAAGCACGCAGTACAAATTCACTGCGCACCCGTTCGAATGCGCGCTGCTCGGTCACGTCGTGCAGCACCATCACAGCACCCAGAATGTGCCCCTTGGTGTGGCTTACCGGGGTCATGCTGTAGGTGAGCAAGCGTGATTCGTTGTCGATCTCGATAGACAGGTCTTCTGGCGCGCGCTCCAGAGTTCCGCCGCGCAGGATCAGATGCAACTGCTCGTCAAGCTCTGGAAGTCCTAGCGCTTCGCCGAGGGTCTGACCAAGGCGACTTTCATCCCAACCGAGCTGACGCTGGGCCACCGGGTTCAAGTGCTCCAGACGCCCTTGCCTGTCGATCATCAGCAAGCCGTCATCAATGCTGTCGAGCACCGCTTGCAGACGTTGCTGGCCAGCCAGCAACTCATCGATGTTGGTGGCCTGATGCTGCCGTAGCGCTTCGGCCATGATGCCAAAACGTCGCGTCAGAAGATTCATTTCGGCAGCCGAAGAAATCGGCAGCGTGACTTCGTAATTACCCTGCCCGATGCGATCGGCAGCCTTGGCCAGAGCCTCGATGGGTGCGCCGAAACGACGGGCAATACCATGGGCTGTCACGAAACCGATGCCCAAGACCGCCAGCCCGACAAGGCCCAGCAGACCGGCGATCCACAGCGCACGCTCCCGGGAATTGATCTCGGCGGCGCTGATGTTCTCCAGCGCTCTGCGGTGCACGTCCAGCAAGCCGTTTCGCAGGGTATCGAAAGCGCTGCTCAGCTCCTGGTTGCCACGAATGCCTCGCTCGTCATCGCCAAGCCGCTTCCACGTGTCGATGAACCGCTGGTAGTCGTCTTTGGTTCGCTCGAAACCGTTGCGCATATTCTGCTGATTGTCCTCGAGGGTCCCCTGATCAAGCAGCTCCTGAAACTGAACCTGAGCCCTTTCGAGCGCGCTCTGGTTGTGCTCGGAGCCGGTCATCAATACCAATTGATCGCCGAGGTTCTGACGAAGCTTCAGCCCCAGATCCAGAATGGAGAAGTTGTGTTGGATCAAAGACTCCTGGGTTCTGGCCATCTGCATCACGCTGACGAGCCCAAGCAGCAGCCCGAGCAGCGCCACAGTGATAAGCGCTGAAATACTCAGAAAAAGGCGAGTGCGCAGCTTCATGGCCAGTTTCATGTGAGGTTATTCATAGGTTGTACTGTTTACGTTTTCGATACAGCGTCGAAGCGTCGATACCCAGAGTCTTCGCTGCCGCATCGAGCGTATCGCTGGTCGCCAGGACTGCCCCGATGTGAGCCTTCTCAAGCTCATCCAGGCTGAGAGCCGCCCCGACTCTTGGCGCGTTGTTGGCAGGTTGCTCGGCCATCCCGAGGTGGCTGACTTCAACTCGCTCCTGCGGGCAGATAATACTGGCTCGCTCGATGACGTTACGCAGCTCGCGGATGTTGCCCGGCCAGCGATAGTTGAGCAGCGCTGCGCGCGCTTCTTCGCTGAAACCTCGGGCCGGGCGCGCGTATTCCTTGACGAAGCGGGCCAGAAAGCGATCAGCCAACGTCAGAATGTCTTCACTGCGCTCGCGCAATGCCGGCAGATTCAAAGTAATAACGTTCAATCGATACAGCAAATCTTCACGGAAGCGCCCGCTGCGCACCATGTCTTCCAGGTTCAGGTTGGTGGCCGCCAGGATGCGCACGTCTGCGCGACGTGTGACCGGATCACCGACGCGCTCGTACTCCTTGTCCTGAATGAAGCGCAGCAACTTGGGTTGCAGCGTGAGCGGAAAATCGCCGATCTCGTCGAGAAAAAGCGTGCCGCCGTCAGCCTGGTTGACCCGACCCAGTGTGCTCTCGCTGGCACCGGTAAACGCGCCGCGACTGTGACCAAACAGCTCACTTTCCATCAGCTCTGCGGTCAGTGACGGACAGTTGATCGTCACGCAGGATTTCTTCGCCCGCTTGCTCCAACCATGAATGGCCCGTGCCAGCTCGCCTTTACCGGTACCTGACTCACCCAGAATCAAAATGTTGGCATCTGTTACCGCAACCTGGCGGGCTGTTTCGAGGATGGCCATCATCGATGGGCTGTGCGAATCCAGACCATCCTTGGGTTTGCGTATCTCACCTTCCAGTGCCTCAAGGCGCGCAGACAGCTGCCGGACTTCCAACTGTTTGGCAGTGGCCAGTCTGAGCTGGTCAGGGCTGCAGGGTTTGACCAGGTAATCAGCGGCCCCGGCCTGAATGGCATCCACAGCGGTATCAACCGCCGAATGCGCGGTCACGATAACGACACGCATCCACGGCGCTTGAATACGCATTTGTGCCAAAACGTCCAGACCGTTGTCTTCGCCAAGGCGCAAATCCAGAAAGCACAGGTCAAAGACCTGACGCTGCATCAATGTGTCGGCCTGAGCTGCGCTGTTGGCAGTGGCGACACTGTATCCCTCGTCTTCCAGACAGTACCGGAAGGTGCGGAGGATGGCGGACTCATCGTCCACAAGCAGAATACGGCCCTGATTCTCAGTGGCTGCTTCCATTTTTCCTACGCTCCTTAGTGAATTGTCTTGGTTAGTCTCGGAATCATCGGGCAAGTTGCATGGTCAATTCTGATTGATTCTGCGATGTGAATGTTATCTATCTAGCCTCTTTCTGGCTAACAGCCCGATTAAAACGTGTTTATGTCGCTAACACCGTTCATCTGGAGGCTAAAAGCCCACCTCAACAGGAAAATTCTTATGCACCCACTGAAAAAGATTGCCCTCATTACCGCGACCGCAACCTTCCTTGGCACCGGCCCTTCACTAGCGCTGGCAGCGCAAGACGACTTGCCGACTCAGCTCGCCGAAGCCCGGCAAGAGGGTTCGATCTGGACTGCCTTTGCACTCAACAGGCATTTGAGCCCTTTCAAAATCGACGTTGACGTCGAGCAAGGCACCGCCATTCTGAAAGGCAAGGTCGAGACCGATGTGGATCGTGAGTTGGCCGAACGCATCGCACTGGATGTTGCGGGGATCAATAAAGTCGACAACCAGCTGGAAGTGGATGCATCAGTTGCCAGCGACCCGGCCACGAAAACCGGTATGGCTCAGCGCTTCGAAGACGCCACGCTGGTAGCAACGGTGAAATCCAAGTTGCTGTGGAGCAGCGTCACCGAGGGCCTGACCATAGATGTGAGCAGCAATGAAGGCGTAGTGACCTTGAAGGGACGAGCGCAGAGCCCTGAAGCCAAGGAGCTTGCAGGCCGCCTGGCGACCAATACGGACGGCGTGGTCAGTGTCAATAACCTGCTCAGCCTCAGCGCCGCCGACTCTATAGCCGCCAAGGCGCAGCCGCAGACGCTCACAGCGACAGAGGAAATGAGCGACGCGTGGATCACCAGCAAGGTGAAGGCCAGCCTGATCTACAGCCGCAGTCTGGACGGCTTGAACATGAAGGTCGACACCAAAGGCGGTGTGGTCACCCTGAATGGCGTAGTCGCCAACTTTGCGGAGAAGGAACTGGCGATTGAAATCGCACGAAACATCCGGGGTGTAAAAGGCGTGAACGGCGACGCCTTGAAAGTCATGGCGCGCAGCGCAGGCTGACAGACCAGGCCCATAAAGCCATACGACTCGTGCAGAACGCACGATTACAAAGGTGTAATCGTGCAGCTTGCGTGTAAGGCAACTCCGAAAAACTTTATAAGTAATTGATTTTATTGAATTTAATTTCAATGAAAAAGCTGGCACGCAGTCTGCAATATCCCATTCAACGAAGGTCGGCAACACACGACCACAACGAATGAATGCCCACTCAGGTGGAGGGAGTTAGCGGATGAACAGTCAGCGTATTGCACAGTTGCGTATCTCCCCCCTCCATGTGCAGCAAGGCCTCTTTCTGCTCCTTGCCTTGTTGGTCACACTGATCGCCATTCAGCAGTTTCAGCGTTGGAACCAAGCCAGCGAAGCGACCCATATCCAACAGCAAATCATTCACAGCAGCGTTTCATACCGCAGCGTCAGCGCGCCAATGGCTCAAGACACCGCTTTGAGCATTCGCCCGGTTGACGGTGTGGTTGCTGTAGATGAAGTAGCGCCGCAGCAAAAATGGGTTTTCTGACCCGACTTGAAATACATGCACTACCCGAAATCTGAAAATTAACGGCTTTAAAAAGGAGTATCACCATGTTGAGTTGGGCTATCACGTTTCTGATCATCGCCATTGTTGCTGCAGTACTTGGCTTCGGTGGTATTGCGGGCACAGCTACAGGCATCGCCAAGATCCTGTTCGTTGTCTTCCTCGTGATGTTCGTTGTGTCGTTCTTCTTCGGTCGTCGCGGTCGAGGCTGATGATGCATACGTCACTGCGTAGTCTGGCGGCCGCCCTGTTGATGGGCGGTAGTGCCATGGCAGTAGCTGCCAATGATGGACAAGCCCGTGTGAATGAGCTCTTGAGCTCATCACCCGAGTACCGTCAGACTTGGATGAAGGTCGTCAAGAAAGAAGAACGGTTGCCCGAATGGGTGCTCAATCTTTCAGGTACCTCCGACCAGATGACGGCAGTGACGGAGGACGGTGACCCGTATCTGGTGGGTCCGCTCTGCGAGACCGCCGATACGTGCAAGAGCAAGCGCCTGATCGTGTCGTTCAGTCTCGACAAGGAAGATGCTTACGCCATGTTGGTGGAGGTGCCTGCTGGTCTGCCAGCGGATAAATCCCCGACACGTCATGCGACTTACAGGTTTTTGGGCAAGCCCGACGAGGGTATGCAGCAGCTGCTGAAAGAGCAGTTACGCAAAGACCCGAACTGGTATTGATCCAGAGCGGAGAGAGATGTCCCTCCGGGACGACTTTTTCCGGTTGCGCGGCCCGAAGAGGGTACGCGCATGACCAGGGGGCCGGGATGTGCTGATCGAAAGGATCGGCGTGACCTAGGGGTACAGGGAGTACCTCCGATGAGGGCCGGGTCAGGCAAGCTGCCGTGCAAGTCAACGATTCATGACTCGTTCCTCGGGTCTGAACAGGACGCTTGCACGGCGCTTTACATTCCAGGCGCGCCACAGGCCTTCGGATTTTTACCGTACATCCAGAAAAGTGCTGCCAGCACACCCTCCTGCAGTGCCAAGCACTGACTGCAACAGCCTCCGATATTTCACTATCCCCCTTCGCACAAGCGACGTTTTAGCCGCTTTGACGTAAAAACGCCCTATTCCAATCTGTCGCAAATCAACGCTTTTGGTCGTTTTTGTATGCCGATATTGCATGAGGTAGTCGTTTACGGCATTAGACGTCAGTGGCTGCGGTGGGAATAGTTGCGCCTTTTTTCGCCTGCTACAGAGCTGGGATGCTCGCCTGCGGTGACCTTCTCTGGACGACGCCAAAAGTCATCCGTGCTTCGAGAATGCTGTGGAAAAGCAGTCTCATCGTGTCGGTTTTGGACTAGCCCACCCCACTTGAAATAAGGGTATGAACATGAGGAAGGCAAAGCTGAGTCTGGCCTGGCAGATTCTTATAGGGCTGGCATTGGGTATTCTGTTCGGCGCGCTGCTGAACCACTTCAGTGCCGAAAAGGCCTGGTGGATCAGCAATATTCTGCAGCCTGCAGGTGACATCTTCATCCGCCTGATCAAGATGATCGTCATCCCGATCGTCGTGGCTTCGCTGGTCGTGGGTATTGCCGGTGTGGGCGATGCCAAGAAACTCGGGCGAATCGGCCTCAAAACCATACTTTATTTCGAAGTCGTCACGACCATTGCGATTCTGGTCGGCCTGATTCTGGCCAATGTGTTCCATCCGGGCACCGGCATAGACATGAGTACGCTGGGCACTGTTGATATTTCCAAGTATCAACAGACTACTGCAGAGGTTCAGCATGATCATGCCTTTATCGCGACCATTCTTAACCTGATCCCGTCCAATATCTTTGCCGCCATGGCCCGTGGCGAGATGCTGCCGATCATCTTCTTCTCGGTGCTGTTCGGGCTGGGGCTTTCAAGCCTTCAGGCCGAGGTCCGCGACCCGCTGGTCAAACTGTTCCAGGGCGTCTCGGAAACCATGTTCAAGGTCACTCACATGATCATGAACTACGCACCCATCGGCGTGTTCGCGCTCATTTCGGTGACCGTCGCCAACTTCGGGTTCGCATCGCTGCTGCCATTGGCCAAGCTGGTGCTGCTGGTGTATTTCGCCATCGCCTTCTTCGCCTTCATGGTTCTGGGCCTGATCGCACGCCTGTTCGGCTTCTCGGTCATCAAGCTGATGCGCATCTTCAAGGACGAGCTGATCCTGGCGTACTCCACTGCCAGCTCCGAAACCGTGCTGCCGCGTGTGATCCAGAAGATGGAGGCCTACGGCGCCCCCAAGGCAATCTGCAGCTTCGTGGTGCCGACCGGGTACTCGTTCAACCTCGATGGCTCGACGTTGTACCAAAGCATCGCTGCAATCTTCATCGCTCAGTTGTACGGCATCGACCTGTCGATCGGCGCGCAGCTAATGCTGGTGCTGACACTGATGGTTACCTCCAAAGGCATCGCGGGCGTTCCGGGTGTCTCGTTCGTAGTGCTGCTGGCGACCCTGGGCAGCGCAGGTATCCCGCTGGAAGGCCTGGCGTTCATCGCTGGCGTGGACCGGATCATGGACATGGCGCGCACCGCCCTGAACGTGATCGGCAACGCCCTGGCCGTCCTCGTCATCTCGCGCTGGGAAGGCATGTATGACGATGTGAAAGGCGAGCAGTACTGGGAATCCCTGCCGCACTGGCGCAGCAAGTCCCCAGTGCCCATGGGCAAGCCAACCGCTGACTGATCGTCAGGCAGGTGCGCAGACAAACCCCGGATGTCCGGGGTTTGTCGTTTCCGGGACCTTGTTGTCCCTGCTTGCCCTGCTCCACGGCGTTACCGATTTCCCTCCAGCGCACCCCGCCGTTATCATCCCCCGCATCTTGTGGGGGACTATCCGATGCTCAATGGCCTGTGGCTTGGTTTTTTTGTGGTGGCGGCCATTTCCGCGCTGGCACAGTGGCTGATTGGCGGTAACGCGGGGATCTTCGCCGCGATGGTCGAAAGCATCTTCGCCATGGCCAAGCTGTCAGTCGAGGTCATGGTGCTGCTTTTCGGTACCCTGACGCTGTGGCTGGGCTTTTTGCGCATCGCCGAAAAGGCCGGCATCGTCGACTGGCTGGCCAAGGTACTCGGGCCTCTGTTTCTGCGCCTGATGCCGGAAGTCCCGCCGGGCCACCCCGCGCTGGGCCTGATCACTCTCAACTTCGCCGCCAATGCACTGGGGCTGGACAACGCTGCTACGCCGATCGGCCTGAAGGCCATGCGTTCTCTGCAAGAGCTCAACCCGAGCAAGAACACCGCCAGCAACGCACAGATACTGTTCCTGGTGCTCAACGCCTCGTCGCTCACCCTGCTGCCCGTGACGATTTTCATGTACCGCGCCCAGCAAGGTGCGCCCGACCCTACTTTGGTCTTTCTGCCCATTCTGCTGGCCACCAGCGCCTCGACCTTCGTCGGCCTGCTGTCGGTGGCGTTCATGCAGCGCCTGCGCCTCTGGGACCCAGTGGTGCTCGCTTATCTGATCCCGGGCGCACTGTTGCTCGGGGGTTTCATGGCGTTTCTGGCGACGCTGTCGGCGGCTGCGCTGGCGGGACTGTCCTCCATTCTGGGCAACCTCACGCTGTTCGGCCTGATCATGATGTTTTTGATCATTGGTTCGTTGCGCAAGGTGCAGGTCTACGAGGCCTTTGTCGAAGGGGCGAAGGAAGGTTTCGATGTTGCCAAAAGCCTGCTGCCTTACCTGGTTGCCATGCTCTGCGCAGTCGGTGTGCTAAGGGCATCGGGGGCGCTGGACTTCGGCCTGGAAGGCATTCGTCATCTGGTGGAATGGCTGGGCATGGACACGCGCTTCGTCGACGCGCTGCCGACCGCGATGGTCAAACCCTTCTCGGGCAGCGCCGCCCGGGCCTTGCTGATCGAAACCATGCAGACCCAGGGCGTGGACAGCTTTGCAGCGCTGGCAGCGGCAACGATTCAGGGCAGCACCGAAACCACCTTCTACGTGCTGGCGGTGTATTTTGGCGCCGTCGGTATCCAGCGAGCCCGCCACGCAGTCGGCTGCGCACTGCTGGCCGAGTTTTGCGGTGTCGTCGCGGCAATCTACGTCTGCTACTGGTTCTTCGGCGCCACTGCGAGCTGAGGCCCTACTGAGCAGGCGCCTCAGGTGGCGTTTCGGCTGGAGAGCTTTCCCGCTTCGGCTCACTGGCTGGGGGCTTTTCCGGAGCCGGGTCAGATTTGCGCTCTGACTCGGCTTCAGGTTCGGCCTGTTCAGACTGATCGCCGCCAGGCTTGAGCTTGATCAATCGACCAGTAGGCTTGGTAACCGCCGGTTGATCGGTATCGGTCACCACAAAACGCAGCACACCGATCATCTGCCCGTCCTCCGTCAACACCCTCACCTGCCAGCGACCGACCACGTCCTGAGGAAAGTTCTGTTTGTGAGTCCAGGCGCGATAGCCTTCCTTGCGACCGCCATGGATGTCCAGCGCGATACGATCCACTTCTTTACCGTCGTGGCGCCATACGTGATAAATCCGCTCTTCCAGACCACGCGGCGCGTTGATGGCGGTGTAGGCATACAAGCCGCTGCTGCGCAGCTGACTGGCACTGATCTCGGAAATGCTGTCGCCAGGTGTACGGCTCTTGTTATCGAAGTCCGGGCTCACCGCCACCTCGGTCAACCACAACGTCGCAGGCGGCACCCAGGAGCGCAGCATCCAGCCAGCGCCGCCTATTGCCACGATCATCGCCACTACCATCACTGCACGTCGCCAGTTATTGAGCGGGAAACTGGACGCCAGGCTGGGGAACGACAGCAACAACGCTACACCCAGCGCCAGCTTGTAACTCTGGGCGGTGGTCAGGTGCAGGATGATGGGCAACGCGGTAAGCAAGGCTGCAAACAGAGTAAGCGTGTGCAGAGCCATAAACAGCCAGCGACGCGGCGCCAGCCATTTGTAATACAACGGATCAATGATCGAGATCAGACCGGCGGCGCCGAGAAACGCTGTGAAAATTGCCTGTCCGCTGTTCCAGGTGGTGGTGATGAAAAAGAACGGCAGTACAAAAAACAGGCTTTCCTGGTGGATCATCTGCGTGCCGTAGCGCAACAAGCCTTGAGGAATCTCACGCCCGATGGCCTTGTTCAGCAGGCCGACCATGGTGTTCTCGACCATCAGCCATAGCCAGCTGATGAGCATGACCACCGCAATCCAGGTCGCCAGACCCGCCTGGCGGTCGACCAGAATGAAGCTGGCAATACCCGACACAAAACCAAAAGCCGCGATAAGCCCGGGGTAACGCTTCATCAATTCAAGCACGGGTGTGACGTAGCGGTTCAGGTCAGGCATTTCAACGATTCACTCGGGTCAGTTCAATCAAAAAACCCGCGCAGCATAGCAATGCCGCGCGGGTTCTTGCATACAGGCAGAAGGCGCCGCGCCTAGCGCCCGCGCATACGGCGGCGCCAGATGGCCAACGATACTGCCAACACTACAATCAGGCCCAACACCGCCGCGCCGATCCAGTACAGACCGTCATAACCGAGCAACGGTTTTTCAATTCTCATGTAGCCCGGCTGTGCCAACAGCTGACGCATGGCACGATTGGCCGTCTCGATACTCACAGCCCCGGTCCGTTTGGCAGGGTCCTCAAAGCGGCCCTTGTCGTAATCGTTCAGGGCACCCCAGTAATAATCAGCCAACGCGCTATTACCCTGCACCGCCCAGGCCTGTCGAGCGATGGCAGCGGCTTTCAGACGTGCAAACGTGGCCGGCTGCATGCCTTCCTTTTGCAGACGCTCGACCAGCGCACGTATTTCCTGCTCGGCCTGGTCAGCATCCTCGCGTTGAACATCGGCGTTCAAGCTCAAAAACCCGACATCGCCAAACACTTCGCGATCCGCCGAGGGCCCGTAGGACAAACCATGCTTCAGACGCAGCTCCGTATAGAGCGACCAGTCAAGATACGATTCGACAAGGTCCCAGGTCTCGTCATGCTGCTCGTCCAGTTGCGGCTCAGTGTAGATCAGGTGCAGCTTGACGCTCTCGCCCAGTCCACCCCGTTCGAGCTCGCGCCTTGGCTGCGCAGTACCCGTGCTCTCCGCCAGCGACGGATGGTCGATAGGATCGGTCGGGACAAGCTTGCCGTAAGTTCGCTCCAGATAGGCAGGCAACAGCTTGTCCAGTTCGCCCACCACGATCAGCGTCATGTTGTTGGGGGCATACCAGTTGGCCAGCACTTCTTCGAGATGCTCAAGCGAGACGGCTTCGACTTCAGGGCGTTCAGCGCATTTCAAGCCCAGCTCAATGGCCAACTGGGTGCTGGCGCCATGGCTGGAATCGCGGCGATCAAGCAAGCGTTGCAGATGCGAGGCATGCCCACCATCCTCGCGCTCGACAATACGCTTGACGTTGTCTAGACGCGGCTGATCCAGCTCGGTTTTGGTCAGCACTTCGAGCAACAGATCCAGCACTTTGCGCTGGTTTCGGGCAGGCGCCTCAATCACGAATGTTGTGTCGGTGTTGCTGGTGAACGCGTTCCACTCACCGCCCAGTGCCTGCATGCGCTCCTCAAGCCCACCTTCGCCGCTGGCATCGACGCCACTGAACAACAGATGCTCAAGCAGATGAGGCAGCTCTTTATCCTGACAGGCAAAGTCGTCAAAACCGATGCCAACCACCAGACGGATCGCGACGTGCCCTTTGTCGTAGCCCGGTTTCAGCAGAACCTGCAAACCATTGGGCAGCAGGTAGCCCTCGACCTGAAGTCGATCAAGGGCAAATGAGGGGAGTGAACCGAGGAGCAGACAAGCAAACAGCAGGCAACGCATAAAGCAGCTTTCCTTGCGGGCCGGTATGTTTAACAGACTTCGTCTGCCTGCTTACGTTCATAGCGATTGCTCGGTCGCGCCCTCGCTGGACAAGGCACCAGTGTCGGCCGTTTCCAGAACCGCATAGGCACTGCTGCAGAACAGCGAATTCAGGCGTTTCATGTCGGCAATCAGCTCAAGGTGCAGCGAACTGGTTTCGATGCTCTGCACCACCTTGCGTTGCAAACGGCTCACGTGAGCATGGGCCAGACGCCGTTCCTGAGCCCGGAATCGGCGTTTTTCACGCAGCAGCTGACGCGCACTTTCTTCGTCACCACTGAGAAACACCGACAGACCCAGACGCAGATTGGACTGCAACTGAATGTGTAGATCCGCCAGCTCCTCGAGTCCGACCTCCGAGAAGGAACGGCGCTGCGAAGTTTTCTGCTGCTGAATCTTGCGCAGCATGCGTTCGATCAGTCCGCTGGCCAGTTCCAGGTTGATGGTCAGTTCGATGATTTCTGCCCAGCGGCGATTATCATGCTCGCCCAATTCTTCCCGCGGCATCTGCGCCAGATACAACTTGATGGCGCTATAAAGCGCTTCAACATCGTCATTGAGACGGCGCACTTCCTGGGTAACTGCGGTCTGCGTGCCACGTAGCACCGCCAGCATCGAACCCAGCATGCTCTCGATCAGGTCACCCATGCGCAGGGTTTCCCGTACTGCATTGGCCAGCGCAAGACTTGGCGTCGCCAGCGCGGTCAGGTCCAGATGGCGAGGTTTGGCCAACCCTCCGGCTTCGTTCTGTTGCGGCAGCAGTGCAGCGCACAGCCGCGCCATAGGTCCGACCGTCGGCAACATGATCAGGCAGCGCGTGGTGTTGTAGATCAGGTGGAAACCGATGACCAGTTCCTGTGGACGGAAGCCCAGCGTGTCGATCCACGTTACCAGCGGATCGAGCACCGGGATGATCAGCAGCAGGCCCAGCAGCTTGTACAACAGGCTGCCCAGCGCAACTTGCCGACCAGCGACGTTCTGCATGCTGGTGCTGAGGAAGGCGAGCAACCCACTGCCGATATTGGCACCGATCACCAACCCGATAGCCACTGGCAAACCGATGATTTCCGCGCCTGCCAGGGTCGCGGTCAGCAGCACCGCAGCCAGGCTGGAATAAGAGATAAGCGCAAACATCGCGCCCACCAGTGCATCGAGCAGCAGATCACCCGTCAGCGAAGCGAAGAGTACTTTGACGCCGGTCGCCTGAGTGATCGGCGCTGCGGCTGCGACAATCAGTTGCAACGCCAGCACGATCAGCCCGAGACCAATACCCACGCGCCCCAACTGACCGGCACGGGTCTGTTTGCGTGACAAAAAGAACACCACGCCGAGAAAAATCAGCAGCGGTGACAGCCATGACAGGTCGAAGGTCAGCACCCGCGACATCAGTGCAGTACCCACATCGGCACCCAGCATGATGACCAGCGCAGGCGTCAGGGTCATCAGCCCCTGACCCACGAAGGAGGTGACAAGCATGGCGGTGGCATTACTGCTCTGCACCATGGCGGTGACCAGAATACCGGCGATGAATGCCAGCGGACGCCTGGACATGTTCTGGCTGAGCAGACGTCGTAATTGCGCGCCATAAACACGCAGGATGCCGGTACGAACAATGTGCGTGCCCCAGATCAGCAGCGCCACGGCGGATAGCAAATCGAGCAGGGTCAGCATAGTGAGGCCCCCTGAGGTGTGCCCAATAAGGCAGTGTGAATTGAAAGTGAGGCGAGTCGCGAGCGGGGAGGTGTTGTGTAACGCTCCACTAAAGCTTTAGTCGGCCTTTGGCATGGACGCCAGCATCGCACAGGCCCGGTTTCATTGAAATAAAACTGTCACAAATTACAACATCGATGTCGGTATCAGGACATCGCCCCTGTTTTATGGGGATTGCGCAACGCTGCTGCCCGTACCACGCCCTGCTCGGGACGCGATAAATACGGCTGCTTCATGGAGGGTAAGTCCGCGTCTACCGCAAAAGGTTTCATGCTTTTGGGTAAACGCGAACTGCTTGTAGCCAGGCCTGGCAGGTGTCAGGCAGCGGACTGAAGCCGACGTTTTTCTGCCAGACGGCTGCGGCCGTATAGCACCGCGATGGCGATCAACGCGATGGCCTGTGCAGACAACGAATACGCATCGGCATGAATCCCCAGCCAATCGAACTCGAAGAACGGCACCGGCCGCGTGCCGAATATGCCGGCTTCCTGAAGTGCCTTGACGCCATGACCGGCGAACACTACCGACAACGCGCACAGCAACGCGGCGTTGACGCCGAAGAACAGCGACAGCGGCAGCTTTGCCGAACCGCGCAGAATGATCCACGCCAACCCGATCAACAGCACCAGTGCTGTGGCACCACCCGCCAGTACCGCGTTGTGGCCTGCTGGCCCTGCCTGCAACCACAGGGTTTCGTAGAACAGGATGACTTCGAACAGTTCTCGATAGACCGAGAAAAACGCCAGCACCGCGAAGCCGAAACGCCCACCGCCTCCCACCAGACTGCTTTTCACATAGTCCTGCCACGCGGCTGCGTGACGGCGATCATGCATCCAGACACCCAGCCAGAGCACCATGACGCTGGCAAACAGCGCAGTAGCGCCTTCGAGCAATTCCCGTTGCGCACCGCTGACGTCAATCACGTACGCTGCCAGCGCCCAGGTCCCCAACCCCGCCAGCAGCGCGAGCGCCCAGCCCACGTTGACACTGCGCACGGCCGATTGCTGCCCGGTGTTACGCAAAAACGCCAGAATGGCCGCCAGCACCAGAATCGCTTCCAGCCCTTCACGCAGCAGAATCAGCAGGCCCGAAACGTAGCTCAACGAAAGACTCAGACCGTCGCTGCCGAGCAGGCCAGCCGACTCCTTGAGTTTGAGCTTTGCGGCTTCAAGTTTTTGCGCGGCCTGAGCGACTGGGAGACCATCCTGCAAGGACTGTCGATAAGCCATCAGGCTTTTTTCGGTGTCCTTGCGCACGTTGGCATCAACGTTATCCAGCGAACTTTCAACCAGCTCGAAGCCTTCCAGGTACGCCGCCACGGACAAATCGTAGGCCTGCTCGCGATCACCCGACCGATAGGCCGCGAGGCTCTTGTCGAGCGTTGCGCTGGTGTAATCAAGCAATTGCGCCGGGCCTCGCTGCACCTGCGGTGGCTGGGCACGCTGCGCTCTGAACGTTGCAGCGGCGTCCGGGCCTTCGGCCGCCTGGACTTCCGCGGGCGTTTGCCGGGCGAGGTCAGCCAGATTGAAGGTCTTGGTCGCTGTCGCTACCGGTTGCGCACTGAAACTGGCGATGTAGGTCGCAATGTCCCAGCGTTGACGATCATCCAATTGGTCTGCGAAGGCCGGCATGTCGGTGCCTGCAATGCCCTGACCCAGGGTGTTGTAAAGGCCGTAGAGGCTGAGACGGTCCAGTCGCCCAGCATCGCGCAGATTGCCTGGTGGAGGTTCCAGCCCGATCCCGGCTGGCCCGTCGCCGGTGCCGGTGTCGCCATGGCACACCGAACAGTGCTGAGCATACAAAGGCGCACCACGGGCAGGGTCCGGAGTGATGGCCGGGGCCTGGCTGACCTCGTAGGCAAGTGCCAGCTTCGCACCCAATTGCCGCGCCTGACGGGCAACCTGTGCGCCGTCCTGACGCGTGACGACCGCTTGCTTCAGGTCAGTGACGCCCTGTGCAATTTCGACGCGCTCTTTGCGCTCGGGAAGCCCGGCCACCAGGGCTTGCAGTGCGCTCAATGAGTCGATCTGCCCTTGATAAGCGGAGGTTTGCACCACGTTGCCTTCCGACACGGTGGCAGGATAGTCAGCGCTCAGGTAATCCAGTGCATGCAATGCCTGCGCGGCACCTTCGACAGGATCGGCCAGCAGACTGAAACTGCACAGCGCCAACGTCGGGGCCATAAGCCAGGCAAGAAATCGGGAACAGGAGAGCATGCAGAATCTCAATAGGAATGCGATGCGTTGCATTGTTCACGTCAACGAGGCGCTACTCAATACTCCAACCGCTTTTTTGTTACAGCATTTTGCAGGAGAGTCGCACGTCTCCGTGCTGCACAAACCTGCTTCATAGTTCAATGCAATATCAGGGGAAAGTGTGCAGCAGGTCTCGGTTATGACGTAAGAATCATCCGAAATGGCTGTAGGCCGGCAAAAAGCCATTGTCATCCCCACGTCCAGCCCTATAATTCCGCGCCCGCACCCCTGTACCCACTCGGCGATGCGGCTCTCGAACCCGAACAGCGTCGCTGTTTGGCCAAATGGACTTGAACAGCTGGCGCCCTTCGCCACGACTGTCATCTAAGGGAATGGAACGCCATGTCCTCTCGTGCCTTGACCGCGCTCGCGCTGATTTCAGCTGTGCAACTGGCCGGCTGCTCCGCCTTTCGAAGCTACGACACAGAACTGCAGGAAACCAACCAGCAGTTGGTCAGCGGCAATGTCGATGCGGCACTGGGCACCCTTGAAAAGAACAACAAGGGTGAAGACAAGGACATTCTCTACTACTTCGAGAAAGGCGAGCTGCTGCGCGCCAAGGGCGACTTTACCGGCAGCCAGACCGCCTGGCGTGCCGCAGACCTGGTGGTGTTCAAGTGGGAAGAGTCGGTCAAGCTGGACACCGACAAGTACCTGGCGCAGTTCGGCAGTTTCCTGGTCAACGACAAGGTCCGCCGCTACGAAGGTTATGACTACGAAAAGGTCATGCTGACCACCCAAATGGCGCTTAACCTGCTCGCCAGCAACAACTTCGACGGCGCCCGTACCGAGATCAAAAAAACCCACGAACGCGAAGCGGTCATCGCCGAGCTGCGTGACAAGGAATACCTCAAGAGCGAGCAGGAAGCCGAAAACCGTGGCGTGAAGACCGAGTTCAAGGACTTGCAGGGCTACCCGGTTGCCTCGCTCAATGCCCCCGAAGTCGTGAGCCTGAAGAACAGCTATCAGAGTGCGTTCAGTCACTACCTGTCAGGCTTTGTCTACGAGGCACTGGGTGAAAAAGGCCTCGCTGCACCAGGCTATCGCAAGGCAGCCGAACTGCGCCCGAATACGCCGCTGCTGGAGCAGGCCCTCAAGGACCTTGACGCCTCCGCCAGCAAGGATGGCAACAGCGAAGTCCTGATCGTCGTACAAAGCGGCTTCGCACCTGCGCGTGATTCAGTGCGGATTCCGCTGCCATTGCCCATCAGCGGCAATCTGGTGATTACCCCGCTGTCTTTCCCGGTCATCAAGCCGGACACCACCACGCCTGCCTTCAACCAGATAGTCCTGGACGGCAAGCCGCTCAACCTGACGCTGCTCAACAGCACCACCGACATGTCGCGTCGCGCACTGCGTGATGACATGCCCGGCATCATTCTGCGTACCACCGTTCGCGCAATCACTCGCGGTGTGGCGCAAAAACAACTCAACGACGTCAACCCGCTGGCAGGCCTGGCAGTCGGTATCGCCTCTGCAGTTACCGAAGGCGCTGATACCCGCACCTGGCGCACATTGCCAGACAACACGCTGGTCGCGCGTCTGCGTCTGACTCAGGGCGAGCACCAGATCATTCTGCCCAACGCGCTGGGCGGCTCGCACGTGCAGGTCAAGGTCGATCAGCGCTACCAAGTGATTCCGCTGCGCGCGCTGGGCAACCAGGTCTATGCCGGCAGTCTGGCGGCTCAGGTCATGTCGTCGAACGTGCCGCAAGCCGTCGCCACCGCCAAACAACCCTGATCGGAGACTTTCCATGCGTATGAAGATTGTTGGCGCGCTCATGCTCGCCCTGTTGGCGGGCTGTGCAACTCCGCCGCCACCGGCACCCGGCAGCGCGGCCAGCAAGGTCGTGTCGATGGGTGATACCAAAAACATCGAAGTGGGCGCCATGCGTGTAGCACGTGAAAACGGCTTTCTGACCGTCAAGGCTCAGTTGACCAACACCAGCAGTCGCAACAGGATGATGTACTACCGCTTTGCCTGGCTGGGCAATGACGGTTTTCCTGTGGCCGATGAAGAAAGCTGGAAAAGCATGACGCTGTATGGCTCGCAGAGCACTGTCCTGCCTGCCATCGCGCCGGTCCCGCGTGCCACTGATTTCCGCATCGAAATCAACACGCCTTGATCCGCTCAACCCTTTGCCCAGTTCCGGAGAAACTACCCATGCTGTCCACCCGCCTCTGCTCCATCGCCGCTATTGCTCTGCTGGTCACCGGTTGCGCCAACAATTCCCCGAGTCTTGGCAGCAAGAACATCAGCTACGGCGACACCAAGGCCGTTGAAACGGTTACCAACGAATTCGGCTCAACCGACCTGCAGATGATCGCAGAGAGCATGACCCGCTCTCTCGCCCAGTCCGGCACGCTGCAGGGTCGCCCGGTTGTGCAGGTCTACGATGTCAAGAACAAGACCAGCGAGTACATCGACACGCGCGAAATCACCAACTCCATCAAGACTCAATTGATGAAAACGGGCACCGCGCGCTTCGCAAGCGACGACAACCAGATGCAGAACCAGGTTGACCAGCTCAAGCTGCAAAACCAGAGCGGTCTGTACAAGAAGACCACTGTGGCCAAGACCGGCAACATGGTCGCCGCCAAATACCGCCTGGAAGGCTCGATCAGCTCCATCGTCAAGCGCAGCAGCGATTACAAGGACGTCTTCTACAAATTCAGCCTGCAATTGATCGACGTTGAAAGCGGCCTGGCAGAGTGGATGGACGAAAAAGAAATTCGCAAAACCACGGAGCGTTAATTTCATGCGCACATGGATTGGCATTATCGGCATGGTTTGCGCGTTCGCAGCGAACGCAGCGCCGAAGATCGCGGTGACAGACATGGCCTTTCAGGAACGTGTGGAGCAGTACATCCACACCGTTTCGGCACGAACCAACATCCAGGCCAACCGCTACAGCGCCAGCGGCTCGTCAAGCTATGACGAGTATGAAGCGCGCAGCAGTTACATCGAGCAGGGTGAACTGCGCAAATTCAGTGGCGACATCAAGGGCGAAATTCTCAAGTCCGGCATGTTCCAGCTGGTGCAAGGCACGCCTTATACCGCAAGCTCGAAAGAAGACGTGTATGACGTCATCAAGCGCATCAAGAACGGCAACTTCAAAGGCGCAGACTACGTGCTGTTCGGCACAGTGTCGGACATCGACTTCCAGCAGGATGTGGGCGAGATTGCCAACACGGATACCCACTCCGCCATTCTGGGCCTGACACTGGTTGCCGACTTCAGCCTGATCAATACCCGCACGTATGAAGTCACTTCGGCCTTCACCGCCATGGGTGAAGGTCAGGACACCAAACTGGTCAACGGTCGCGACATCAAAGTCTCGCTCAACCGTGGCCGGGTGATCCGTGATGTGTCGAAGTCGATCGGTGAAGACGTAGCGCGTCAGTTGCGCGAGCAACTGCGTGGTGAGGTGGAATACACCGGCCAGGGTCAAATCCAGAACAACCTGCCGAGAGACGAAGCCCCGCGCATCCTGCGCTGAGCCATGCAGAACTTCTGTCAGACGCATTCATGAGCCTGCCCACCGGTATTTTGGGCGGCAGGCTCATGATGCGTTGATCAGGCGGTGCCGCGATGCAAGGTCGCGAGAAAGCCAGCCGCGCCTACAAACAGACTGGCAAAAGTGCGATTCAAACGACGCTGCTGACTCGGCGTCTTGAGCAGTCGCAACACTTTGGACGCCAGCCCGGTATAACCCGCCATCACGATCAGATCCACCGCCACCATAGTCGCCGCAATAACTGCGTATTGCGTCAGCAACGGTGCGGCAGGGTCGATGAACTGGGGCAGGATCGCCAACATGAACACCAGGGCCTTGGGGTTGCTGATGTTCACCAGAAAACCCCGGAAAACCAGGGTCATCGGTTTGCCGACCGGACGAACCGCCGATTCATCGGCAAGATCGCTGGGCAGCGCACGCCATTGCTTGATACCCAGGTAAACCAGATACGCCACACCGAACCATTTGATCAGCGTGAAGGCCAGCTCAGAGGCTGCCAGCACAGCGCCAAGCCCTGCCGCTACGATTGCAATCTGCGCAACCAGCGCAATTTGCAGTCCCAGCGCATTCCAGTAGCCACGCCAGAAACCGTATTGCAGGCCGCAGGACATTGAGGCGATCGCGCCCGCCCCAGGAGAAAGACTGATAATCCAGCAGGCTGCAAAAAAGCCCAGCCACGTTTCAAGCGCCATTACGCACCTCAAGCAGAGTCGAATGTCCGCTAAATTAGTGCGTAAAACGCGCCGTGACTAACTATTTTTAATCCTGCTCATCCAGTTGCCGGGCGATGGCCCCCTGAGGCACCAGATCGCTGCCGCGCCAGCGACGCACAGACTTCTGGAAGAACTGGCTGTTGGGCACCTGAACCAGCGCGCCGCCCGCTTCTGGCGGCTCGATCAGCGTGGTGAACATCAGGTTGATGTCGATCACTCGGCCTTTGACGCCGGGCTTGTCCAGCGTCTCGACCAGCTCGACCATGTCGCCGATACGGAACGGGCCGATGGTGAAGATCAGGATCGCGCACAGCAGATTCGACAGTACGCTCCACATGGCAAAGAACGCCACCGCAGCGACCGCCACGAAACCGGACAACGCCGTCCACAACACTGTGGCCGACACCCCCAGGCGCCCCAGTACAAAGACGAACGCGCTGCCCATGATCAGCCAGCGCAGCACTCCGCGCAACGGCACCAGAAGCTCCGGGGGCAGTGGGTAACGCTCACCCAGACCGGTCAGAAAACGCGCCACAATGCGTTGCAGAACATAACCGGCCAACAGGATCAGCAAGATCTGCACGCCGACCAGAATCGGCTCGATCCAATAGGCCGATACTGGCATCCCCAATACTTCCATCACACTCTTGCCCCACTCACGACAATGCTTCCAGTTCGGCCTGCATCGACTCCAACAGTTCCAGCGCCTGCATCCACGCATCCTCCAGTTCGGACTCGCGTACTTTCAACTTCGCCTGTTCAGCGAGCAGATCGCGCAGCTTGTCCTTGTTGGCAGCTTCGTAATTGGCGCTGTCTGCCAATGCCTCTTCAACCTTGGCGAGCTTTTCATGCAGCGTGCCCAGATCGCGCTCAAGCTTGTCGGCTTCGCGCTTGTGCGGGGCAAGTTGCTGACGCAACGCTGCGGCCTGCTGACGCTGGGCCTTTTTGTCAGTCTTGTCCGCATTGACAGGCGTATTACTGACCGGGGCGTTACGCAACCGGTAGTCCGCCAGCCAGCGGGTGTAATCGTCCAGATCGCCGTCAAATTCCTGCACACGGCCGTCGGCGACCAACAGGAAGTCATCGGTCGTGCTTTTCAGCAAGTGTCGATCGTGAGAGACCACCAGCACCGCACCCCCAAACTCCTGCAAGGCCATGGTCAGCGCCAGGCGCATCTCAAGGTCCAGGTGGTTGGTCGGTTCGTCGAGCAGCAGCAGGTTGGGCTTTTCCCAGGCAATCAGGGCCAGGGCCAGCCGCGCTTTTTCGCCACCGGAGAAGTTCAGCACCGGCTCATCCAGTCGCGCCCCACGGAAGTCGAAACCGCCGAGAAAATCGCGCAACGTCTGCTCACGCTCGGTCGGTGCCAGACGCTGCAAATGCAGCAAGGGATTGGCCTTGGCGTCCAGGGAGTCGAGCTGATGCTGGGCAAAGTAACCCACCGTGAGGTTTTCGCCACGCACCAGGCGGCCGCTTTGCGGCGAGAGCTCACCGGCAAGGTTCTTGATCAGCGTCGACTTGCCTGCGCCGTTGGGGCCCAACAGCCCTATGCGAGCGCCCGGAGTCAGTTGCAGTTTGACCTTCTCCAGGATGGTCTTGTCGCCATACCCCAGACGCGCGTCGGACAAATCCAGCAGTGGGCTGGAAATCTTGTCGGACTCGCGGAAAACAAAATTGAAAGGCGAGTCCACGTGCGCGGCGGACAGCTCTTCCATGCGCTCCAGCGCCTTGATGCGGCTCTGGGCCTGACGCGCCTTGGTGGCCTGGGCCTTGAAGCGCGCGATGTATTTTTCCATGTGTGCACGCTGCACCTGCTGCTTCTCGTAGGCTTGCTGTTGCTGGGCCATACGTTCGGCACGGGCACGCTCGAAGGCGCTGTAGCCACCGCGATAGAGGGTGATCCTGCGCTGTTCGACATGCGCAATGTGATCAACCACGGCATCCAGAAAATCCCGGTCGTGGGAAATCAGCAACAAGGTGCCGGGGTAGCTCTTGAGCCAGTCTTCGAGCCACAGAATGGCGTCGAGATCCAAGTGGTTGGTCGGTTCGTCGAGCAGCAACAGGTCGGATGGGCACATCAAGGCCTGCGCCAGGTTGAGGCGCATGCGCCAGCCACCGGAAAAGCTGCCGACTTCGCGCTCCATCTGCTCGTTGGTGAAGCCAAGACCCGCGAGCAACTTGCGTGCACGCGCATCGGCGGTATAACCGTCGGCGCTGTCAAGCTCGGCATGCAGGCGCGCCTGAGCGGCACCGTCCTGCGCCGCTTCGGCTTCGGCCAGCAAGCGCTGAACCTCACGCAGACGCACGTCGCCATCGAGCACGTAGTCCACGCCCAGCCGTTCAAGCGTCTCGATCTCTTGACGCATATGGGCAATGCGCCAGTCAGCAGGCAGCAGGCAGTCACCGGCGTCGGGGGTCAACTCACCCCGCAGCAAGGCAAACAGACTGGATTTACCGGCGCCATTGGCACCGATCAGACCGGCTTTATGGCCGGCGTGCAGGGTCAGCTCGGCGTCTTCTAGCAGACGTTGCGGACCACGCTGTAAGGTAAGGCTTTGAAGTCGAATCATAATGGCGGCGGAGTCTACCAGCTTCGTCCCGGACAGGTTGATCACTATGCCTACAGAGCTTTGGAGTTTCACCCTCGATTTCTATGCCCGACCAGGTGTGGAGCAGGCATGCCTGTCGCTGCAAGCCAATGGGGCCAACGTGTGCATGGTGCTTTGTGGCGTATGGCTGGGCTTGCGTGGCGTGGCGTGCAATCAGCAGCGATTGTTGGAAATCGGACAGTTGGCGACACCCTGGCACCAGGACGTGGTGCGCCCCCTTCGTGAATTGCGCACTCAATGGCGCACGGCGGCGCTTCACGATGCGACGCTGGACCTGTTTCGAACCCGCGTAAAAACATTGGAACTGGAAGCCGAACAGCGTTTGCTGGCACGCCTTGAGACGTTGACCGAAAGCTGGCCGACCGGAGAAGCACTGGATTTGAGCGAGTGGCTGGAGGGGTCGAGCGAAGGCGATGGCCAGAACAGCCGTGATGCGCTGCAGGTGCTGCGCATCACGGCCGACTCTGTTACCAACCGGCGTTAAGAGGCGCTGGTAGTGGCAGGTGCTGCGCCGTTGGCCGCTGCTGGAGCAGGGGTGGCCGAAGGGGTGGCAGCCGGAGCTGGCGTGGCGGCCGGCTTGGCTGCGGCGGGTGTTGCAGGCTTGGCGGCAGCTGGCTTGGCAGCCGCTTTTGCCGGCGCTTTGGCAGGAGCCTTGGCGGCGGGTTTGGCAGCACTGCTTGCAGCAGGTTTGGCCGCAGGTGCCTTGGTCGCCGCAGGCTTGGCAGCGGGTTTCGCTGGAGCTTTTGCAGCAGTAGGCTTCGCTGGAGCTTTTGCAGCAGTAGGCTTCGCTGGAGCTTTTGCAGCAGCAGGCTTTGCGGGAGCTTTAGCGGCAACAGGCTTCGCTGGAGCTTTAGCGGCGGCTGGCTTGGCGGCTGGTTTCGCAGCAGCGGTTTTCGACGCTGCAGGTGCCTTGGCAGCAGGTTTTGCGGCAGTTTTCACAGGCGCTTTGGCGGCAGGCTTGGCAGCGGCGGCTTTAGGCGCGGGCTTGGCGACGGTTTTTACTGGCGGCTTGGCAGCGGGTGCCTTGCCGGCAGGTGCTTTAACGGCGGCCTTGGTGGCAACTGGCTTTTCAGCGCGCGTGGTCAGGATCTTGCCGACGGCTTCCTTGACGCGACCAATGCCCTGAGCAAGCTTCAGACTTTCCTGAGCATCACGCTTGAGATGCAGGATGTAGGTGCGGGTTTCGGTCTGGCGCTCTTTCAGCGCATCGAGCAATTCTTCGAGTTCAGCTACGGCACCTTTGGCCTTGGTCTGCGCCTTGTTTTTTCCGGCGGAGGCGGCGTCCTGCAGCTTGGTACGGGAGTTATGCAGTTTTTCCTGCGCCTTGCCCCGTTGTTTTTCAAGCTTGGCGAGCAATTTCTCGGCATCAGCCAAAGCTTGGGAACAGGCGTCTTCCAGATGTTCAAGCAAGCTGCCCGATAATTGTTGGAGCAAATGCAACGGAGTATTTACTGGCTTCTTTTTGGCCGACATGACTTACCTCCTGGGTGACGAAATTGCGGCTCATACTAGGCTTCTGCCCGCATCTCCGCTAGGGCATCTTGACACCATCGAAAGCGCCCTGTTGCATACTGCAAAAAATGATTACCACGCCAGACACGGCGCATGACGAAATTCAATTCGCAAGAGCCATCACCACAGGTGCTTGCACTGGCATAATCGTGCCTTCCCAGGCCGGAGAACATCCATGTCGCGCTACCTGTTAACGTCGTTGTTCCTCTTGCTACCCTTGGCTCAGGCCGCTGAAACACCGCCCAACAACGACTCCCGCGACCTCGCATACAGCCTGGGAGCCAGTCTTGGCGAGCGCTTGCACCAGGAAGTCCCGGACCTTGATCTCAAGGCGCTGGTCGATGGTTTGAAACAGGCCTACCAGGGTAAACCGCTAGCGCTCAAGCAAGAGCGCATCGACCAAATCCTGCGCGAACATGACGCGGCAATGGCGCAAGCAGAAACCACAGGCACCGACGCGCCCACCGAAGCAGCTTTGGGTGCGGAGCGAAAGTTCATGGAGAGCGAAAAAGCCAAGCCGGGCGTCAAGACGCTGGCTGACGGTATTCTGATGACCGAGCTGACGCCGGGCACAGGTCCAAAGCCTGATGCCAACGGCAGAGTCGAGGTGCGTTATGTGGGTCGCCTGCCAGATGGCACCATTTTCGATCAGAGCACTCAGCCGCAGTGGTTCAGACTCGACAGCGTGATCAGTGGCTGGACCAGCGCATTACAAGGCATGCCGGTTGGCGCGAAGTGGCGGTTGGTGATCCCTTCGGATCAGGCTTATGGCGCAGAGGGTGCTGGCGACCTGATCGATCCGTTCACGCCACTGGTATTCGAAATCGAGTTGATCGCTGTCTCTCAGTGATCAACTCCTGAGCGGCTATCACGCTCCACCCATCCTGCGCAAAAATGAAAAAGGGTGCAAAAGCACCCTTGGTAATCGCAACACCGGTCCGAGCTGTCAGACCTGAGCGGCGACCTCTTCCTTATGGGAGTTGTGCAGCACCTCAATCAGGCAGTCTTCCAGCTCGAAGCGCTCGTGCAGCAAGCCACCCAGTTGATTGAATTCCTTGGCCACTACAGTGCAGTCCGAGCAATCGCCTCTGTCGCAGCGATCGTTGAATGTCAGCGCGAACTTGGTAATGACGTCGAGACGCGGATAGATCGTGTCCGCAAGCTCCAGCCCACGTTCGTCATTGAACGCCTTGGCTTCATTGCTCAGCTGTTCATAGACCTCAAAATGGCCAGCCGACACGTAATCGACCAGAATTTCGCAGAAATTCTGCAGCGCTACACGATCCGCAGCCAACGCTTCAGGCGTGTCGCCCAGCGCGTCATAGGCCTTGATCAATTCATGACGGTCCTGCAACCAGCGATCGATCAGCAGATTGACCCCGCCCCAGCGTTCCTGAGCATTCTGACAACTTTCCAACATGATGTTCTCTCTTCCCTTCAGGGGCATGCGGTCCTGTGCCGGCCTTGGCGATCTGCGAGGGCACGGCCTGTGTAAGGCGTCAGGACAGCATACTTCCAATGACGCGTGCGGCCCAGATTATGCCCGCTCGACAAGGCCATCAAGGTACCCAGACGATAAAGTTCATACAAGCGTTTAATACCGCGTCCGACTTTCGGCTGATACCCACGGGTTCAGATCGCTGAAAAGCAGATACACAGGCATCAGTGCCAGCCCCACGAATGCGAGCAGGCTCCACTCGGGAAGGCTGAGGCCAAACAGTGACCAGGTGACGACCGCACAAATGTCCGCGAGGCCCCGTAGACCACTGCTGCCTGTGGACAGCGACATCACATCGAGTCCCGACTCAAGCAACGCGACGACAGGCACCACATCAACGCCTGGAGCGGTTTGCAGCCAGATCTGAGTACCCGCCACCGTCGCTCCCACAAGGATGATGAGCAACATCCCGACACAGTATCGCCGCCAACCCTTCACGCCAGGGGCATGCACTGCAGCCACCAGCGTCAACACAGCGCAGGCGATGATGGCCGCTCGCTGGAAATGACAGAGGATGCACGGTTCAAGACCGAAGTTGTGCTGAAGATAGACGACGGCGCCAATGATCAATGCACATATCAGGGATGCCATGAAAAACAAGGAGCGCGTGCGAGCCAGATGCATGGCGAATCCGTAACAAAAGACGAGGCGATAACGGTAGAGGAAACGGCACGAGGCTTACAAGGCAACGCCGTACAGATAAGTCGCCGTTCAGCAAAGGAACAGCGGACTCAAAGGCCTGGCTTATTCGCGGCGCAGTGTAGGAATACTCGCAAGCGGGCACAAGAGCTGCAATAAGTGATCGCGCTCGCCGCGAGAGCCCTGAGACGGGCTCCCGTGACTGGCGTCTTAAACGGCAGTCAATGCTGGCAACGGACGCGCCAGAAAACGCTCATCCAGCAAACCCAGACCTTCCTGAAACAGCTGATTGCTACGGTCGGTCTCGCCCATCTGCGCCAGCAGGCGAGCCAGCTCCGCACACGTCTCAGGATTACGCTCCAGGCGCAGGCTGCTTTCAAGATAGTCACGTGCCTTGCCCCAAAGCCGACTTTGCAGGCAGATGCGCCCCAGGGTCAGCAGCAGGCTGGGATCGCTGGGGTGATGCTTGAGCCAGCCTTCCGCCGTCTGCAACTGCTTGGCCGGATCACTGCCCCGAACCAATCCGTACAAACGCGCCAGGTGACTGTGGTAGTCGCGCTTGAGTGCAACCCTCAGCACCTCTTCGGCCTGTGCGTCGGCGCCCAGACGGCGCAGTTGATCGGCATACGCCAGCACCAGCGGTGGCTCCTGGCGTTGTGCCGAGGACAAGCCTTGCCAGGCTTTTTCAAGTGAAGGAAGGCCGGTCAGCGTGCCCTCTCCCTCTTCACGATAGGCGGCCAACGAGAGGTTTTCACCCCATGCACGCCGTTCCAGCTCGGCGAGCTCTCGCGGCGGCAGAACCTTGTCCTTGCGCAACTCGGGCATCAGACGGATCAGCTCGGGCCAATCTCCGCGCTGCTGATAAAGACGCTGCAACTGACGCAACACCTGAGGGTTATGCGGATGGCGCTCCTGCATGGCCTGCAAGGTCACCAATGCACCATCGGTATCACCTCGATCCTGCTGCAATTGGGCATGGTTCAGGGCAATGGCCAGCTCGGCCTGAGGCTGACGCTCCAGGGCGCGCTCCAACAAACCGTCGCTCTCTTCATAGCGGCCCAGCTCATTGGCCGCACGTGCCGCGCCGATGTAATACAACAGCGGGTGAGCGTCGGCTTCGGCGGCACGATGCAAGTGACGCTGTGCACTCGCCCAACGGCCTTCTGCGAGGTCCATCTGGCCATGCTCGATAGCCAGTTGCAAACGGCGACGACGATTGCGGCGTGACCATGGATTGACCAGACCACCCGAGGTCGTCAACAGGCGAATCAGCAACCGGACCAACAGAACCAGCAGCAACGCGGCGATCAGCAATGCCAGCGTTGCCCACAGGCTCGATTCATATCGGAAGTTCTGATAGGCGATCAGCACGTAGCCGGAATGTTCAGCAATGGCAACGCCAATCAATGCTGCCGCTGCGATGGCGACAAACAGAAAGACATAGAAGCGCTTCATGGACTTTTCCCCTGCTGCGCCTCAGCTGGCTGGCTGGAAGCATTACGGCGCGCCAGATAGGCTTGCACCGCACTCAGACTCTGCGTCAGATCAGGCGTCTTGACTGCGACCGGCTGACCGGACAAAGCCTCGATACCTTCGCTGAGCACTTTGCTCTGCGGGTCATCCTGACTGAAGTTGGCCTGAAGCACGCTCTTGGCCTCGGCCAGTGCCTTCGCATAGACCTCTGGCTCGCCATTGAGCGCGGCCCACTGCGCCTGCTCAAGGGTCAGGCTCAGCGCCAGCCGTACTTGCGACAGGCTTTGTCCTGCCAGAACCGGGCGAATGTCCTTGTCGGCATTGAAGTCGACGCGGAAATAATGGGAAATCTGATTCCACCAGCGCGACCACACACTGTCCTGCTGCTCGTCGGTCAAGCCAGGCAGCACGTCACCCTTGTCTTCGTATTCGGGCGCCAGCTTGTTGAGCTGCACAGCCTGGTCACGCAAGGCGCCGATCTGCAAAAACAGGCCAGTACGGTCTGGTTGCTCGACGCTGCGCAGCGCAGCCAGACTCTTGGCCAATTGCTCGCGGGCAGCGAATGAACCGGGATCATCCTGTTCGCGCAGAATTTCGTCAGCGCCCTGAACCAGCGCCTGAGCACTGTTGATGTCCTGCAGCGCAGAAAGACGCAGACTGGCCAGGCGCAGCAGATGCTCGGCCTCGGCCAGACGCCAGTCCTTGCGGCTGGCACCCAGGACGGTTTCAAGCCGCTGGCTCAGGCGCTGCTGATCGCCTTGCAGTTGCGCCACCAGCCGGCGGCTGTCTTCCAGTTGATCGGCTGGCGGAAACTGCGCAAGACGCGCCGTCAGCTGCTGATCATTCTGGGCGAGCGCCAGCGTCTGTACGGCAATATCCTGGACCTCGCCGCGCTGCTGCTGATGTCCGGCCTGCAACATACGCAGTTGCCACACACCCCAACCTGCGACGGCAATGCCAGCGATACCCAGCAACAACGCCAGGATCACGAGACCGCCATTGCGGTTACCCGGGCGTTCCGGGCGCACGGGGTCGGGCGTGGATGCCGGCGTTTTCAGCACCGATTCTTCGTCTTTAGGCAAGGCAGTTTCGCTCACGTATCCCATCCTTTGCATTTTGGCGTAATAGCGTAAACGACATGATGTCGATCAATACGCCTAAACGGCAGGCTGAGGCTGACCCCGCAACGCTGCCAGCAATGCCGCGGCGTTCGCGCCACGGCAATCAACAACTTTCAGTGCCCCTGCCGCACGAGCAATATCAGCGACCCTGGGGCTTGGTACAAACAGTGGCAACCCGGCCAGATCCTGCCACGAATCGCCGGCCAGCTGGAGCAGATGTTCAAAACCCTGCCCACTGCTGACCACCAGCCCGTTCAAGCGTTCCAACCTGACACGCTGCACAAGTGCCGAGGACGGATACTCTGGCAGATAACGACGATACAGCGGCAGGTACTCGACCGCGACGTTACGCTCGCGCAGGCGCTCTGCCAACAGTTCTCGCCCCTCATCACCGCGCATGATCAACACGCGGCTACCGGGCACAGCAATCGCGACCTGCAGCTGAGGCAAGTCCAGCAGTGCTTCGCTGTCATCGCCCTGCTCGGGCCAACTGGCGTCAAGCCCGTAGTCCTTCAATATCTGTCCGGTAGCCGCACCCACGCTGAACCAGGGTTGCTGAGGAGGTTGCGGCCATACTTCGTCGATCAACTCGACAGCCAGGCGCGCGGCAGGTTTGCTGACGACGACGACCGCACAATAGCTGAGCAGCTCGAAAATGATCGAGCGCTGCGCGGGATTCAGAGGCAGGGGTTCGGTTTCCAACAGGGGCATGCTGCTGCTGACGATACCGGCGTCAGCCAGCACCTGCGCCAGGGCTGCCGACTCCTCGGCAGGGCGTGTCAGCAGCAGACGCCACTGGCTCATTCGTCGTCGGCCTCACCGTAGACGGCTTTCAGGATGCGCGCTGCACCCTGCGCCAGCAGCGCCTCGGCAACCTGCACACCAAGTGCCTGAGCCGCCGTCTGCGAGTCACGGGCTTCAGCGCGCAGCAGCAGGCTGCCTGATGGATCACCCACCAGACCCCGCAGCCACATCTGATCGCCTTCCAGTACGGCGTAGCAGGCAATAGGCACTTGGCAGCCACCGTTGAGGTGCTTGTTCAGCGAGCGTTCGGCAATGACACGCACAGCCGTGGCTTCGTGATGCAGGGGAGCGAGCAGCGCGTGAATTTCCGCATCGACGCTGCGGCACTCGATACCCACCGCACCCTGCCCACCCGCTGGCAGGCTGTCTTCGACGCTGATCGCCGAGGTGATACGGTCTTCGAAGCCCAGACGGATGAGCCCGGCAGCGGCGAGAATGATCGCGTCGTACTCACCTGCATCCAGCTTGGCCAGGCGGGTATTGACGTTGCCACGCAGGAACTGGATTTTCAGATCAGGGCGACGCGCCAACAACTGGGCCTGACGACGCAGGCTTGAAGTACCAACAACACTCCCCGCCGGCAAGGCTTCGAGGCTTGCGAAAGTATTGGATATAAAGGCGTCCCGCGGGTCCTCGCGCTCGCAGATGCAGAACAGCCCAAGCCCCTGAGGGAAGTCCATTGGCACGTCTTTCATGGAATGCACGGCGATGTCGGCCTGATTCTCCAGCAGCGCTGTTTCCAGCTCTTTGACGAACAGACCCTTGCCACCGATCTTTGAAAGCGGGGAGTCCAGCAGCTTGTCGCCACGACTCACCATGGGTACCAGCGTGACAATCAAGCCTGGATGAGCCTGTTCGAGTCGCGCCTTGACGTATTCGGCCTGCCAGAGGGCAAGCGCACTCTTGCGAGTAGCGATGCGGATTTCGCGAGAAGACATTGAACAATCCGTACGGAGTAGATGCGTCGGATAATAACAGCTCAGCCGGAACGACTTCAGGATTGACCGATAAGTCGCTGAGGCAAATTGACTCGGGTCAGGAATCAGTCGGGCCGAGAATCACAGGAAACGCCTGTTCGCAAAGAAACCGGACAACTCACGGATCTGGCGCTAGCCAGTGCTGAGACTCGGTCTTCGCGAGCAAACTTTCCTTCGGGGCAATGGCCCGCCCTACAGTTGCTGCATCATTTTGCGAACGCCCGCCACGTGACGGCGGCTGACGATCAATGCATCGCCATTGAGGCCCCTGAGGAACAACTGAAAATGCCCCAGTGGTGTGCGTTGCAAGCGCTCGATACGATCACGGGCAACCAGCGCATTGCGATGGATCCGTACAAACCGGTCACCGAATTCGTCTTCCAGTGCCTTGAGTGGTTCGTCCAAAAGAACTTCACCGCCCTCGTGCCGCAGGGTGACGTACTTATGGTCAGCGATAAAAAAGATCACCTGATCCAAAGGGATCAACTCGATGCCTTTTCGGGTGCGCGCACTGATGTGACTGCGCGGCCCGCTACCACTTTCGGCGGCCGGACGGGTCATCGCAGCCAACTGGACACGATTGGGACGCTCGGCCTTTCTCAAGGCTTCGACAAGGTGTTCAGGACGCACAGGTTTGACCAGGTAGCCGACAGCACTGACCTGAAACGCATCCAGGGCGAACTCGTCATGCGCCGTGCAGAAGACCACTGCAGGAGGTGCCTCGCGTTCGCACAGCCTGGCGGCCACTTGCAGACCATCCATGCCTGGCATGCGGATATCAAGCAGCACAACATCTGGCTTGAGGTTTTCAATCAGCGCCAAAGCTTCTTCACCATTTGCGGCGCTGGGTTCAAGTACCCGGTAACCCTCGATTTCGCTGACCAATCGGCTCAGTCGCTCGCGGGCCAGGGGTTCGTCATCAACGATCAGGACATTCATATAGCTCTGGCTTCCTGCGTGAGTCTCGCACAAGGATAGCGTAGACAGGTGTAGTGACGACCGTCACGGCGCTCCACGCTCAGACTGGCATATGGGCCAAAAAGTGCCGTAATACGCGCACCGATATTCGTCAGGGCCTGTTGAGTACCGTTGGAAGTCTGCCGATTGGCAACTTCTTCATAGGGATTGCTGACAGACAATATGAACTCTCCCCCTCTATAGTCTGCTTCGACTATGACGACGCCCCCTTCGATGCGAGGGGCGATGCCATAAATCAAGGCGTTTTCCAGTAATGGCTGCAAGGTTAGCTGGGGAATCGGCAAGTCATCGGGAATCGTGCTCACCCTCCAGTCCAACTGTAGACGCTCGCCGAGACGATATTGCTCAATCGATAAATATCGTTTTGCCAAAGCCAGCTCTTCACTCCAGCTCACCAGGGTGCCTGGCTTTGCCAGACTGGCGCGAAAAAGGTCTGACAGATCCAGCACAGCCTGCTCGGCCTTGAACGGATTGCTGATCACCAGACTCGCAATGCTGTTGAGTGTGTTGAACAGGAAATGTGGCCGGATCCGTGCCTGCAACGATTCGATCCTGGCGCGCAACTCGCCCTGCTGCTGTTTGCGCCACTGCGCCTGAAGGTAGAAATAGCGCAGCATCAGGGCGGACATGATCAGCGCAATCGTCGAGTAACGCAGGTAGCGCTCCACCATCCCGGTGACCGAAATCCTTCCGGTCAACTGACAAACGTCTGTGACGGCGGTGCACAAGAGCGTCAGGCCGACCACCAGCAGGCAACTCAAACACCCGGCAAGCCCCGGCGAAAGGCGCGCCAGCCAAGGCCGCATCCCGCACAACAAGGCCGCCGACAGCAGAACGATCCATTGCACGAACAGCGACATCAGGGCCAGGCGCACCCAGTCGAAGCCCGAGCGCATCGGCTCGACCAGCACCAGCACGATCACCAGAAGCTCGGCCAGCACCACGAGCACGAGCAATGCCTGCGGCAGGCACAGTTCAGGCAGAAAAAAGTCTTTGCCGGGAGCGGGCCCGGCACCACGTTTCAATCGGTCATCTCGCATAGCCCAGTCTCGGCTCTGGCTTCGTCAGCGGCAAGCCATCCGGAAATAAAAAAGCATCAACCCTGTTATCATCGCAACCGCCCTTGTGCCACGTATCGGGCACGCCACTTTCCGTAGAGCAACGAGCGAATCCATGAGCACCGACAAGACCAACCAGTCCTGGGGCGGCCGCTTCAGTGAACCCGTCGACGCGTTCGTCGCACGCTTCACTGCCTCCGTCACCTTCGATCAACGCCTGTATCGCCACGACATCATGGGCTCCATCGCCCACGCCACGATGCTGGCCAAGGTCGGCGTACTGACCGATGCCGAGCGCGACACGATCATCGACGGCCTCAACACCATTCAGGCCGAGATCGAAGCGGGCAGTTTCGAGTGGCGCGTCGATCTTGAAGATGTGCACATGAACATCGAAGCACGCCTGACCGATCGCATCGGCATTACCGGCAAGAAGCTGCACACCGGTCGCAGCCGCAACGATCAGGTGGCCACCGACATTCGCCTGTGGCTGCGTGACGAGATCGATCTGATCCTGAGTGAAATCACCCGTCTGCAAAAAGGTTTGCTGGAACAGGCCGAGCGCGAAGCCGATACCATCATGCCTGGCTTCACGCACTTGCAGACTGCGCAACCGGTGACGTTCGGCCATCACATGCTGGCCTGGTTCGAAATGCTCAGCCGCGACTACGAGCGCCTCGTCGACTGCCGCAAGCGTCTGAACCGCATGCCGCTGGGCAGCGCAGCACTGGCAGGCACCACCTACCCGATCGACCGCGAACTGACCTGCAAACTGCTGGGCTTCGATGCGGTGGGCGGGAATTCGCTGGATGGCGTCTCGGATCGCGACTTCGCCATCGAATTCTGCGCAGCGGCGTCGGTGGCAATGATGCACCTGTCGCGCTTCTCTGAAGAACTGGTGCTCTGGACCAGTGCTCAGTTCCAGTTCATTGATCTGCCTGATCGCTTCTGCACCGGCAGTTCGATCATGCCGCAGAAAAAGAACCCGGATGTACCCGAGCTGGTACGCGGCAAGAGCGGCCGTGTGTTCGGTGCACTGATGGGCCTGTTGACCCTCATGAAAGGTCAGCCGCTGGCCTACAACAAGGACAACCAGGAAGACAAGGAGCCGCTGTTCGACGCTGCCGACACACTGCGCGACTCGTTGCGTGCCTTTGCCGACATGATCCCGGCGATCAAGCCGAAACACTCGATCATGCGTGAAGCCGCATTGCGTGGCTTCTCGACCGCGACCGACCTGGCAGACTATCTGGTACGCCGTGGCCTGCCCTTCCGTGACTGCCATGAAATTGTCGGCCATGCTGTGAAATACGGCGTCGAAACCGGCAAGGATCTGGCTGAAATGAGCCTGGAAGAACTGCGCCGGTTCAGCGATCAGATCGAACAGGATGTGTTTGCAGTATTGACCCTGGAAGGCTCGGTCAATGCACGAAACCACATCGGTGGTACTGCGCCTGGTCAGGTGCGCGCTGCCGTGGTTCGCGGTCAGGCCCTGCTGGCAGAGCGTTAAGCTCAGCGTCGCATCCGGTGAACGCCTGCAGTTGGAATCCGTTTCAACTGCAGGCGTCCGCCGGAACAAGCGATCTTCTCTTCAGCGCTCACCTGCTCCGCATAAAACGCTTCAGATTCTTCTACCCCGTAGCCCTGCCCACCGCCTGAACCCTTGCCATGAACAACGGCCAGTCCGCCTCCCTGTCAGCGGCCACACGCTGCACGTTGGGGTTGCGGGCCAGGCGATCCAGTAACTCCTGCGCCCTCGGCAGCTCGCCCAGCAAGTCCAGACCAAACAGCGCTTCACTCACTTGCTGCGCCAGGTTGATGCTGTACAAAAAGTACAGATCCGCCACGGTGAACTGCTCGCCTGCCACGTACGGTGCAAAATGCGCACGCTGTGCCAGCGCTGCGACGCCTTTGATCAGGTCCCTACGAGCCTTGGCCTTGAGGTCATTCGGAGTGGGACGCCCCCCAAAAATGACTTCGGCATAGCAAAGCCGAGCGGGCAGTTCGATGTACAGCTCGATTTCCTTGGCGATGGTCCAGACCTGAGCGCGTGCAAACGGGTCTTGAGGCAGCAACGGATGTGCCGGATGGGTGTCTTCGAGATAGCGCAGAATCACGTCGGTTTCACTGATGAAGCCCTGCTCCGTTCCCAGGACGGGCACTTTGCCGCGCGCACTGACCGCCAATACTTCAGGATTCTGACAACCGTGCAGCGGTACAACCTCGAAAGGCAAATGCTTCTCCAGCAACGCGAGCTTGACCATATTGAAATAATTGCTTGCCGCAAATCCATAAAGCTTCAGCATGATGACCTCCTTGGTCGCATTCATTACGCACCAATAACTGGCCTTCGAACCTTATCAATTTATCTATACACATCAATGAGTTAGGTCAATCTCTCGATATTTAGAGAGCTTTCCTACAACGACCCGCCTCATATCTGGCAACTGTCTCGACCCTGGAATCCGGTTAGACTGCAGACATTAATTGAGGGAATACCCATGACTGACGCAATCGACAACGATGAAGAAGAATTCGCAGCTTCGACTCTGACACAAGCCATTGAGAACCAGATCGAGACCGACAATCCACCTGCTGCCAAAGCGGTGTTCAACAAACTCACGCTGGTCGGTTACGAACGTGATGACATCCTTGAAATGATGGCGCACGTGCTGGCTGTCGAGATCGATGCGCTGCTTGATCAGGACCGCGCGTTCGACACGCAGTGGTACGAGACCGCCCTGCGCGCCTTGCCTGAGCTGCCGCCTGAAAAATAAGTAGCCCGCCGGGTTTCGGCGGATCAGATATATGCTGCAAAGACTTCAGACGCTGACTACACTGCAGAAGCCCCGCTGCCGCAGCATCCTCCGGGGCTATAACGCCAAGCCGGCTTTAGCGGTCATCCAGAACCGACGAGCGCAGAACGGACACGTCGTTTCCAGATCTCACCCGCAGCCTGCGAGGTCGTACCATTACAAAAAGTCTGGAGCACCTATGTCGTATACCCCTGAGTTGGTTGCCGAACTGGAAATCCTTGCACTGTTCAATCTGGGCACTACCCAGGAAGGCCTCAAAGTCCACCATGTGGCCGCCCCCACAGCCATTGCAGCTGCGAGAAGACTCTTTGAAAAAGGCCTGACGAATCAGGTCGACGGCGGTTACCTGACCAGCCTCGGACTTGAGGCCGCCCAACACGCCCAATCCTTACTGACCATTCTGAACGTCTCCAAAGAAGCTGCCTGAGTGCCCTCCGGGCCTGTTTACAAAATAATGTGACAGGCCCTTCATTATTTTGAACGTCAGTCGATACAGGACATTGGCGCCAGAATAACAATCCGACCGAACCCGTATTTGCTCGGCTGTATATCTTCGCCATCTTGCTCAGTAATTCCACGCCTGCACAGGCCAGATGCCTTGAGTTGTGATGACGCGTAATCATGAAATCCGACCCGACCTGGACGAGGGCATTGACCGCAAGGTTCTCAGCCAGCTGCGTAACCGCTTCCTGACTCTCAATGACGGGCGATATGCTCGTGCGATGGAAGGAATGTCGACACGCCAACAGAGCGTGCTGACACTGTTGCCGCTGTTCTTCCACGTCAACCACCCGTTATTGCCCGGCTACGTGTCGAGCAATACCCCTGCGGGCGTTTCCCACTACGAACCCGATTCGCTGGCCCTCGCTGAAGCCCAGCGAATGACGCGCTCGTTTTCCTACAAGGCCCGCCGTGGCAATCCACCTCAGCCCATCCACGCGCTGTTTCTGATGGGCAGCCTCGGCACGCTGGCGCAGGCCGAGCAAAGCGACATGGATGTGTGGGTCTGCCACGACAGCGCACTGCCAGAAGATGCCATCGCTGAGCTGCGCAAGAAATGCCAGGCACTCGAAACCTGGGCCGCCACGATGGGCGCGGAAGCGCACTTCTTTCTGATCGATCCTCAGCGCTTCAGAACCGGAGCGCGCGATACGCAGCTCAGCTCGGACGACTGCGGTACAACGCAGCATTACCTGTTACTGGACGAGTTCTACCGCACTGCCATCTGGCTGGCGGGACGCACGCCCATGTGGTGGCTGGTGCCGGTCTACGAAGAGCAGGGTTACGAGGCCTACACCCACACCCTGCTCTCAAAACGCTTCATTCGCGCCGACGAAGTCATCGATCTGGGTCCGATGTCCGAAATCCCGCCGGCAGAGTTTGTCAGTGCCGGGCTCTGGCAGTTGTTCAAAGGCATCGGCTCGCCCTACAAGTCTGTGCTCAAGTTGCTGCTGATCGAGGTGTACTCAAGCGAGCATCCCAACGTTCAATGCCTCAGCATGCGCTTCAAGCAAGCCGTGTTTGCCAACCAACTGGACCTTGATGAGCTGGATCCCTACATCGTCGTTTACCGACGTATCGAAGAGCATCTGCAGGCGCGCAAGGAAGTCGAACGCCTTGAGCTGGTAAGGCGCAGCCTTTACCTGAAGGTCAACAAGAAGCTGACTGGCGCTGCTCGTCAACGCAACAGCAGCTGGCAACGCCTGCTGCTGGAGCGCCTGACCAAAGAGTGGAACTGGGACGAGCGCCAGCTGACGCTGCTGGATAGCCGTAGCCAATGGAAAGTTCGCCAAGTGGCACAAGAGCGACGCGCGCTGGTCAACGAGCTGAACTACAGCTACCGGTTCCAGACCCAGTTCGCCAGAACGCGCAGCACCGCCGACGCACTGAACACGCGAGATCTGACTGTCCTCGGCCGTCGTCTGTACGCAGCGTTCGAACGCAAGGCTGGCAAGGTCGAATTCATCAACCCGGGCATTGCTCCAGATCTGGCCGAGGACACCCTGACCCTGGTGCACTCGCCCAACAGGCGCGAGCCAGGAAAAACCCAGTGGACGTTGTACAACGGCAATCTGAGCGTTCACGAATGCGCCAACTTCTCGCCGATCAAACGCAGTCGCGAGCTGCTTGAGCTGCTGACGTGGTGCCATCGCAACAACGTGATCGATACCACCACGCGTATGGCGTCGCACCCTGGCACCAGCGACCTGAGCGAGTTCGAGCTGTTCAACGTTCTGGGCGCCTTGCAGCAAACCATCGCCCTGCCGTTGGCGGATGTCAGCGACGAGGCACTGCTCCAACCAAGCGTTGCGCATGAAATCCTGTTGCTGATCAACGTTGGTGTCGACCCGCTCAGCCATCACCGCGAACGCAATATTCTGATGACGACGGAGCGCACCGACTCGCTCAGTTATGCGGGCGTGCGGGATAATCTGGTGCTGACGCTGGACCAGATCACGCTCAACACCTGGAATGAAACACTGGTCAGTCGCTACGACGGTCCTCATGCCTTGCTCGACTGCATGAGCGAGCTGCTCAGTAGCCTGCCGGAAGGCGCCAGTCAGCCAAACATTCGTGTGCAGTGCTTCTGCCACAACCGCGCGCCAGCCATCGCGCAGCGGGTCGAAGAGCTGATCAGTACCGCGAGGCTGTTGCTGGGACGAAAACTGAACCACCGCTACCTGATTCAGGTGCAGCAGCAATACCATGTGCTGGAAATGATGACAGGCCAGGTCAGCCATATTGTGGTCAACAGCCTGCCGGGTCTGTTCAAGTACCTGGGCGAAGAACTGCCGCGATACAGCCCTCTGCACCTCGATCCTCATGCGCTGGATGGCAACGACCTGGCGCTGATTCTGCCTTTCGGGCAACCGGAATGCATTCAGGTGTTTTATCGAATCAATGAGGCCGAAGCCGATCTGTACGTGCTGGATGAACACAACTCGCTCTGGCACCAGCGCCTGCCTTATCACGACGAACAGAGCCTGCTGATGCCGCTGCAGCGTTTCTTTCACTCACTGGTCTATCGCCGTGGCGCGTCGCTGCCACTGGACCAGCCCGACGAGCCGGTTTCGCTGGAAGCGCTTTACTATCAGGTCCTGCCTTCCGGATCCGGTCGTGCCCGGCGCATCGAGCAGCGTCTGGCACCGATAGCAGCCGACAAGCCGTTCTATGACGTGCAAGCCATTATCGAAGAGGTGGCACCAGGCCAGGTGAACGTCACGCTGTACTGTGACAACAGCGAATTTTCCGAGCTGGAGTACGGCGATCAGCTGTATGACGCGGTCGCCCAGCAAATCCTCGAAAAACGCCTGGAGCCGAGCCGCTATCGCTGCTACATCACCGATCTGGATCTGTCAGGCCTGCTGGATGACGGGCACGGGCAAAGCATTCTGTTCCTGCGCCACAAGGCCGCGCTGGAAGCGCGACTCAATGACGCGATGGAGCAGGCGTGATCAAGGCGCAGTCGATTACTGGTATTCGCCTGCCGCTTCCGGCTGATACTCAACTGCAAGCAAGGTGAGCTTGAGCGTTTTGCCGCCCGGTGCTGGCCAGTCGATGTGCTGCCCTACCTGCAAACCCAGCAACGCAGAGCCGATGGGCGCCAGAACCGAGACAGTCCCGTCACCGCCAGCGTCCTTTGGATAGACCAGTTTGAGGTGGTAATCCTTGCCGCTGACTTCTTCTCGGCAGTGCACACGCGAATTCATGGTCACCACGCCGTCGGGGACTTCATCGTGGCCAACTACTTCTTCTGCACGGTCCAGTTCGGCCTGCAGTGCCTGAACGCCAGGCGTAGTGTCGTCCAGGCTGTCAATAAGCTGCTCAAGGCGCTGTACATCGAGCCGGGTAAGAATGATCGAGGGTGGGTTGTTCATGGCAGGGCAGCCTCCTTTTTTCTGCGCAATATAAAAGCAAAACCCCGCCGGACCGGGCGGGGTTTTGATGGGCCTCTCACTCTGGAGAAGCAGGGTCTGACACTAACACAGCGGATTAAATACACAACCCGATGGGCCGTCAGCCGATCGACGGATTGAGCTGAGCATGCGCCTGGCGCTGATCGGCGTCGCGACGGATCTGCCGACGCCTGTCGTCATCGGCCGAACGCCATTCACGGATATCTTCAACGTGGCGAAAACACCCGAGACAGACTTTTTGCTCGTCGAGCCGACACAGACTGACACAAGGCGATTTGACTGCCGGGCTGACGTTGCTGAACAGCGGCTTGGGCGGCTTGACGGTGGCAGTCGGGATGCTCTGGCTCATGATCAGATCTCGTCGAAATCCAGCTCGACGCCAGCCTGATCAAGGGTGATGCGTTTGAGCATCTCGCTGAGCAGCTCATCACTGGTGTCACAGGCCCAGCGGCTGTTTTCTTCGTCGTAGTCGAAGTGAAAACCGCCCGACCTGGCAGCGAGCCACAACTGGCGGAGCGGTTCCTGACGGCTGAAAATCAACTGGGAGCCATTTTCGAATTTGACCGTCAGTACACCGGCAGAATTTTCCAGATCCACATCCAGATCACTCTCGTCGAAAACATCTTCCAGATTCTGCTGGGTTACATCGACCAGGTCGTGAAAGCGGGCTTCGGTCAAACTCATTACGGGAACCTCGAAAAAAGACTACTGATAGCGCAGTGGAGGCAAGATACGGACGCAGCCAGCCAAATGCAAAGCATACCCGCCATTGGCACGGCATAGACGAAAGAATCCGACGTAACGGTATTATTGGCCAACAATCGCATAAGGCCCGCCAGACGGGAGGGCCGTCGCATAGGCAAGGTGCCGGGTGGTCGGTATACTCGGGCGCAATTAATGCTTTTCAAAGGATTTCGCCATGAAGCGCCTGATCTCTTCGCTTGCTGCGCTTGTCGCGGTCGCTTGTCTTGTTACGGCCTGCGGTCAAAAGGGCCCGTTGTATCTGCCGGACGACACCAAGTCCCCTGACGAACAAGCCAAATCGCAATCGCACAAGCATCTTTAAGGGAATTCCATGGACGCCTTCAACTACCGCGACGGTGAGCTGTTCGCGGAAGGAGTAGCTTTGTCTGCCATTGCCGATCGCTTCGGTACGCCGACCTATGTCTACTCACGCGCTCATATCGAAGCGCAATACCGTGCCTATGCCGACGCACTGAGCGGCATGCCACATCTGGTGTGCTTCGCTGTCAAAGCCAATTCCAATCTGGGTGTACTCAATGTCCTGGCACGCCTCGGCGCCGGTTTCGACATCGTTTCACGCGGCGAGCTGGAGCGAGTACTGGCCGCTGGCGGCAAGCCGGAAAGGATCGTGTTTTCCGGCGTCGGCAAGACCCGTGAAGACATGCGCCGCGCCCTGGAAGTGGGCGTGCACTGCTTCAACGTCGAGTCCACCGATGAGCTTGAGCGTTTGCAAACAGTAGCCGCCGAACTCAACGTACGCGCGCCGATCTCGTTGCGGGTCAATCCCGACGTGGACGCGGGCACTCACCCGTATATCTCCACGGGCCTCAAGGAAAACAAGTTCGGCATTGCCATCGCTGACGCCGAAGACGTTTACGTGCGCGCCTCGCAATTGCCCAATCTGGAAGTGATCGGCGTCGACTGCCACATCGGTTCACAGTTGACCACCCTTGAGCCGTTCATTGATGCGCTGGATCGCTTGCTGGCTCTGGTCGATCGCCTGGGCGATTGCGGCATCCATTTGCACCATATCGATCTGGGTGGCGGACTGGGCGTGCGTTATCGCGATGAAGAGCCGCCATTGGCTGGCGAATACATCAATGCGGTGCGGGAACGTCTCGAAGGCCGCGATCTGGGCCTGGTGTTTGAACCCGGCCGCTTCATCGTGGCCAACGCCGGTGTACTCCTGACCAAAGTCGAGTACCTCAAGCACACCGAGCACAAGGACTTCGCCATCGTCGATGCGGCCATGAACGACCTGATCCGCCCGGCGCTTTATCAAGCCTGGATGGACGTCACAGCGGTCCGCCCGCGTGACACCGCGTCGCGCCCCTATGACATCGTAGGGCCGATCTGCGAAACAGGTGACTTTCTGGCCAAGGGCCGAGAGCTGGCACTGGCCGAAGATGATCTGCTGGCTGTGCATTCCGCCGGCGCCTACGGCTTTGTAATGAGCTCGAACTACAACACACGTGGCCGCGCCGCCGAAGTACTGGTAGACGGTTCGCAGGTCTTTGAAGTGCGTCGTCGCGAAACCGTGGCCGAGCTGTTTGCTGGCGAAAGCCTGCTGCCGGAGTAACCCCATGCTGCTGCGTTTTACCAAAATGCACGGGCTGGGTAACGACTTCATGGTCCTGGACCTGGTGAGTCAGCACGCGCATATTCTGCCCAAGCACGCCAAACAATGGGGCGACAGACACACCGGTGTCGGCTTCGATCAGCTGTTGCTGGTCGAGGCGCCGAACAATCCGGACGTGGACTTTCGCTATCGTATCTTCAACTCGGACGGTTCCGAAGTCGAACAGTGCGGCAATGGTGCGCGCTGCTTCGCCCGCTTCGTACTCGACAAGCGCCTGACTGCCAAAAAACAGATTCGCGTCGAAACCAAGAGCGGCATCATTGAGCTGGATATCCGTAACGACGGACAAATCAGCGTCAACATGGGGCCGCCACGCCTGGTTCCCGATGAAATTCCGTTTCAGGCTGCGGCTCAGGCCACAAGCTACACCGTCGATGTAGATGGGCAGAATGTCGAATTGGCCGCCGTCTCCATGGGCAACCCCCACGCGGTGCTGCGAGTGGATGACATCAACAACGCCCCGGTGCATGAACTGGGCCCGAAAATCGAACATCACCCGCGCTTTCCGGCTCGGGTCAATGTGGGTTTCCTTCATGTTGTGGACCGCCAGCGTGCTCAGTTGCGCGTCTGGGAGCGTGGTGCAGGCGAGACTCAGGCCTGCGGCACAGGTGCCTGCGCAGCCGCCGTTGCCGCCATCAGCCAGGGCTGGATGATGTCGCCTTTGCTGATCGACCTGCCGGGTGGACGACTGTCCATCGAGTGGGCAGGTCCGGGGCACCCCGTCATGATGACCGGCCCGGCCGTCAGGGTTTATGAAGGCCAAGTTCGTCTTTAAGTGAGCAAATGCGATGACCGATCAGCCTCCTACTTCAACCGGTACACCCAGCGAATCGACTGTCGATAGCGCAGCGCCAAACCTTGAAGCGGAAGCGGTCATCGCTTTCCTGCTTCAGCACCCCGACTTCTTCGCCGAGCATGACGAGTTGTTGGTCTCGATGCGTATCCCTCATCAGCGCGGCGATACCGTCTCGCTGGTCGAGCGCCAGCTCAAGCTGCTGCGCGAACGAAACATCGAGATGCGCCACCGTCTTTCACAGCTGATGGACGTCGCACGGGACAACGACAGGTTGTTCGAAAAAACCCGCCGCCTGAACCTCGCGCTGATGGACGCCACCAGCCTGGAAGAGATCGTGGTCGCCGTGGAAGACAGCCTGCGCCAGGATTTTCAGGTGCCCTTTGTCAGCCTGATTCTGTTCAGCGACAGCCCAATGCCGGTGGGACGCTGGGTGAGCACGGCCGAAGCCCAGAAAAGCATCGGCGGCCTGATCGGCGACAAGGTCGTGTGTGGCGCATTGCGCGAACACGAGCTGACCTTCCTGTTTGGCGACGCGCAAAGCAAGGAAGTAGGCTCGACCGCTATCGCAAGCCTTGAGCATCTGGGGCTTCACGGCGTGCTGGCAATCGGCAGTCGTGACCCACAGCACTACAAAAGCTCGGTCGGCACCTTGTTTCTCAGCTACATCGCTGACGTTCTGAGCCGCCTGCTCCCGCGCTTCGCCCATTCGTTACGGTCGGTCCGCTAGGCATGGAACAGCATCTGGACGCCTACTGCATGCACCTGCGCAGTGAGCGTCAGGTGTCACCGCACACGCTGGAAGCCTACCGGCGCGATCTGGGCAAGGTTCTGGCGTTCTGCCAGAAAGCCCGGCTGTCGAGCTGGACAGACCTGGACATCCAGCATCTGCGCAACTTCACCGCCCGCCAGCATCAGCAAGGCCAGTCCTCACGCAGCCTGGCGCGAATGCTGTCTGCGGTGCGCGGCCTGTACAAATACCTGAACCGCGAAGGCATCTGCGAGCATGACCCCGCCAACGGCCTGTCACCGCCCAAAGGCGAACGTCGCCTGCCCAAGACGCTGGACACTGACCGGACTTCGCAATTGCTGGATGGCGGGGTCGAAGACGACTTTCTGGCCCGCCGTGATCAGGCCATTCTGGAGCTGCTTTATTCCTCCGGGCTGCGGCTGTCCGAACTGACAGGATTGAACCTCGATCAGTTAGACCTGCGCGAGGGGCTGGTGCAGGTACTTGGCAAGGGCAGCAAAAGCCGCGTTTTGCCGGTCGGCAGCAAGGCGCGTCAGGCGCTTGAGCTTTGGCTGCCCCTGCGAGCCCTGACCAACCCGCAGGATGATGCGGTGTTTGTCAGCCAGCACGGCAAACGGCTGGGCGCACGTGCGGTCCAGAACCGGGTCAAGGCCTTCGGCGAGCGCGAGTTGGGGCAAAACCTGCATCCGCACATGCTGCGTCATTCGTTTGCCAGCCACCTGCTCGAGTCGTCACAGGACCTGCGTGCCGTGCAAGAGCTGCTGGGCCATGCTGATATCAAGACCACGCAGATTTATACACACCTGGACTTTCAGCATTTGGCTACTGTCTATGACAGTGCACACCCCCGCGCCAAACGTAAAGGATCTGCAGATGATTAAGCTGGTGACATTCGATCTTGACGATACGCTGTGGGACACGGCTCCGGCCATCGTCGGCGCCGAAGCCACGCTGCGCGACTGGCTTGCGGAACATGCACCAAAGCTGGGACCGATCCCGGTGGAACACCTTTGGGAAATCCGCTCACGCCTGGTCGAGGCAGATCCGTCTTTCAAGCACCGCATCAGTGCACTGCGCAAACGGGTACTGTTTCATGCGCTGGAAGATGCAGGCTACGACCCTGAAGAGGCGCAGGACCTGGCCGACCAGAGCTTTGAGGTGTTCTTGCAGGGTCGTCATCAGGTGCAGATCTTCCCTGACGTTCAGCCTACCCTGGAGATCCTCGCCAAAACCTTCACGCTGGGCGTTATCACCAACGGCAATGCCGATGTACGGCGCCTGGGGCTCGCAGACTACTTTTCCTTCGCGCTGTGCGCCGAAGACCTGGGGATCGGCAAACCCGACCCGGCACCGTTCCTCGAAGCGCTCAGACGCGGCAATGTCGATGCAAGCAATGCCGTGCATGTTGGCGATCACCCCAATGACGACATCGCGGGCGCACAACGCGCTGGCATGCGCGCCATCTGGTATAACCCGCAAGGCAAGGTCTGGCAGGAAGACCGTCTGCCTGATGCAGAGATCCATAACCTCTCACAGCTGCCGGAAGTCCTCGCACGCTGGGCATGATGCCCTGTAACGGCGAAGAACCGTCCAAGAAAAAGCCCGCAGCGACGGCGGGCTTTGTCTCATACGACGTGTACGGCCTCAGATAGGCCGACTGCCATATTTGTTATCCGGCTTTTTGGGCGGATCGGCGACCACGTTGGCCTCCACTTCCTGCACCTTGCCACCACGCGCGAGGAATTCCTCCATGGCACGGGCCAGAGCATCACGCTCTTTGTTCTTGGCTTCTACGCTGGGCAGTTCATCGACCGAAACCGCAGCCTTGGCCTTGCCCTTGGCAGGTGTCGCCGATACTTCGGCTTCATCCACCTCAGCAGCGTCGTCCTCGGGAGCAGCTGCAAGCTCCTCACCATCGTCCTCGCCTTCGAGGTCGTCCTGCAGATCGTCGTTGTCGTCGTCGCTCATGTTCTACCTCATGACTTGCGAAAGCACATTAGTTATAGCCCAACAGCCCCAGGAGTCTAAGGCTGTCGGAAAAAATTCAATAACCGCTGACCCCAGCGGTTATATCCATTCACCCTGAAGGGTGGCCAGGACGTTACGAGAACCACCTGCATCTCGATGTTCGCCCAGATAAACACCTTGCCAGGTGCCCAGCGCAAGCCGCCCCGCCGTTACCGGCAGAAGCAGCTGGCAGCCCAGCAAACTGGCCTTGAAGTGCGCAGGCAAGTCATCAGGGCCTTCGTCGTCATGTTCATGGCCGTCCACGCCCTGGGGCACCAGACGGTTGAAAAAACGCTCGAAGTCACGACGTACCGCCGGGTCGGCATTCTCATTGACGGTCAATGAGGCCGAGGTATGTTGCAGCCACAACTGTAGCAGCCCGACTCGACAATCCCGCAGCTCAGGCAAGCCTGCGAGGATCTCGTCAGTGACCAGATGAAAACCACGAGGCCTTGCTCGCAGGGTAATTCTGGATTGATGCCACATACCGTTCTCCGCACCTTCGGCGCGCATTCTAACTCGACTGAGAAAAAAGCAAAGCGCGCAATAAACCGGCTTCCCTGCGAGTAATCGAAGACCATCGTGACAACGTTACAAGCTCTGCGTCATGGTGCCGAAATCATTGACGCGGGCAAAGTCAGTGACAGCAGAAATGCGGGGTATATCCCTAAATCTCAGACAAAAAAATGCCCGGAACCCGGGCATTTTTTCTGACGATGCGGCGTATCACAAGTTGTAGCCGCGCTCGTTGTGTTGCGCAAGGTCCAGACCGACAGACTCTTCCTCTTCAGTCACACGCAGACCCATGACGGCGTCCAGCACTTTGAGGATGATGAAGGTGACGATTGCGGTGTAGATAACCGTGAACGCGACGCCTTTGAACTGGATCCAGACCTGCGCACCGATGTCGGTGACAGTACCGAAGCCGCCCAGGGCAGGTGCGGCAAACACACCCGTCAGGATCGCGCCGACAATACCGCCGATACCGTGAACACCGAAGGCGTCCAGGGAGTCGTCGTAGCCCAGCTTGCGTTTCAGGCTGGTGGCGCAGAAGAAGCAGATGACGCCAGCCGCCAGACCAATGATCAGAGCGCCCATCGGACCAACCGTACCGGCTGCCGGAGTGATGGCAACCAGACCGGCAACCACACCCGAGGCGATGCCCAGAGCGCTTGGCTTGCCGTGGGTCAGCCACTCGGCGAACATCCAGCCCAGTGCAGCCGCTGCGGTTGCGATCTGGGTGACCAGCATCGCCATACCGGCAGTACCGTTTGCAGCCGCCGCCGAACCTGCGTTGAAGCCGAACCAGCCAACCCACAGCATTGCAGCGCCAATCAGGGTGTAACCCAGGTTGTGCGGAGCCATCGGAGTGGTCGGGAAGCCTTTACGCTTGCCCAGTACCAGACAGGCCACCAGGCCTGCTACACCGGCGTTGATGTGAACAACGGTGCCGCCTGCGAAGTCCAGAACGCCCCAGTCCCACATCAGGCCACCGACGCCGCCCCAGACCATGTGAGCGATTGGCGCATAAACCAGCGTGAACCAGATGCCCATGAAGATGAGCATTGCGGAGAACTTCATGCGTTCTGCGAAAGCACCGACGATCAGCGCGGGGGTGATGATTGCAAAGGTCATCTGGAAGGTGACGAACACCGCCTCAGGGAACAATGCCGCAGCGCCGGTAATGCTCGAAGGCGTGATACCCGCCAGGAACGCTTTACCCATGCCACCAAAGAAAGAGTTGAAGTTGACGACGCCAGCTTCCATACCGGTGGTGTCAAACGCGATGCTGTAGCCGTACACGACCCACAGGATGCTGATCAGGCCTGTGATTGCAAAACACTGCATCATCACCGACAGAATGTTTTTCGAGCGAACCATGCCGCCGTAGAACAGGGCGAGGCCTGGGATGGTCATGAACAGAACCAGAGCGGTCGCGGTGAGCATCCACGCGGTGTCGCCGGAATTCAGAACAGGCTCGGCCACCGGGTCAGCCGCCAGGGCCAAACCAGGTAATGCAAGGGACAGCAGGGCTCCTAGCCCTGCGAATTGACGCAGAGTCATATTGTTTTCTCCTGGGGCGTTGGGGTTTGGCGGCTTAAATTGCGTCGGTATCGGTTTCGCCGGTACGGATGCGGATGGCCTGTTCCAGATTGACCACAAAAATCTTGCCATCACCGATCTTGCCGGTGTTGGCGGCTTTGGTTATTGCTTCGATGACGCGATCCAGATCCTTGTCATCGATGGCGACATCGATCTTCACTTTGGGAAGGAAGTCGACTACGTATTCAGCACCACGATACAGCTCGGTGTGACCTTTCTGACGACCGAAGCCTTTGACTTCAGTAACAGTGATGCCCTGCACGCCGATTTCAGACAACGACTCGCGCACGTCATCCAATTTGAACGGCTTGATGATTGCAGTGACTAGCTTCATGAAAACTTTCTCCCGAATTGGTGGACTTGCCCCAGGAAAACAAACCCGACTCAAGTCTAAGCGCAGTGCCTGGCTTTGTAACGCGTCGGTCGCCGATCAGGCCGGACCAACTCCAGAAAACCGCTTCTGACGAAACACTTCCCCGCTCCGCCTGCCGCACTGCATTCGTCACAGCGACTGCATCAGTGCATGGGTCATAAGCCACTAAGCAGAAAGCTTGCCATCTCAACAATATCTATCAAATACAGGCCCTTGAGCCCCGTTACAGCCTTCCCAACGCCCCATTGGTGTCAGTAACGCACAAGCATGGTGCGAGCGTGCACGCAGTAACGCTCCATAACCGTGCGCCTGTTGCCACCGGAAATGACTATAGACGCTGCGTGCTACACTGCCGCGTATCTGATTCTGGAAAACCAACATGATCGCGCCCAAAGCTTTCCTAGACGCCCTCAGCGGCCACGCCTCGCGCCTGTTCAACGGCGAAACGCCCGTGCCGCGCAGCGAGTTCGAAACCCAGTTCAAGGCCCTGCTGCAAAGCGGCTTCAGCAAACTCGATCTGGTCAGCCGTGAAGAGTTCGACAGCCAGATGACCGTCCTCGCACGCACCCGCGCCCGCCTGGAAGCACTCGAAGCCAAAATGGCTGAACTGGAAGAAAAGCTCGGGTCGGCTGAAAAGCCTGAGTAAATCGCAGCACTGCCGTCTGCCCATTCAGACGCAGTGCGCCAGACGCCTGATGTGATCGAGCCTGCACCCCCTCTCGACCTCTGCCCTGCACGGGTCATTTGTCATCTGCCGGGGCAGTCAGATGCCGACGAGCCGGCTGGTCACGCTTAGCCCATGAGTTTCTGTTCACACCCTGTATCCATTCCCCACCTGCCCTGCGCTCTTGAATGAAGCACGATGACGGCCCGTCGCTCATATCAAAGGAATGATTCATGTCGCTGGCCATCGTCCATAGCCGTGCCCAGGTTGGGGTAGAAGCCCCTGCTGTGACTGTCGAAGCGCATCTGGCTAACGGTCTGCCCACCTTGACGCTGGTGGGTTTGCCCGAAGGCGCGGTCAAGGAGAGCAAGGACCGGGTGCGTAGCGCGATCCTAAATTCCGGGCTGGAGTTTCCGGCTCGGCGCATCACGCTCAATCTCGCCCCGGCAGACTTGCCCAAGGATGGCGGCCGGTTCGATCTGGCCATTGCGCTGGGCTTGCTGGCAGCAAGCGGCCAAGTGCCGTTGGTGGCGTTGCAGGATGTGGAGTGCCTGGGCGAGCTGGCGCTGTCTGGCGCCATTCGGCCAATCCAAGGCGTACTGCCTGCTGCGCTGGCGGCTCGTGCAGCAGAGCGCACGCTGATCGTACCTGCGGTGAACGCTGAAGAGGCCTGTCTGGCGTCAGGTTTACGGGTGATTGCGGTCAATCATCTGCTCGAACTGGTTGCGCATTTCAACGGCCGCACGCCGATAGCACCTTATCAATCGAGCGGGCTGTTGCACCAACCCAAGCCATATCCCGACCTCAGCGAAGTACAGGGCCAGACCGCCGCCAAGCGCGCCTTGGTGGTGGCTGCCGCCGGCGCGCACAATCTGCTGTTCAGCGGCCCGCCCGGCACTGGCAAGACCCTGCTCGCCAGCCGCTTGCCCGGTCTGCTGCCGCCGCTGGACGAGCATGAAGCGCTGGAGGTTGCCGCCATTCAGTCGGTCGCCAGCAAGGTGCCGCTGACCAGTTGGCCGCAGCGGCCCTTCCGACAACCGCATCACTCGGCGTCAGGTCCTGCGTTGGTGGGTGGCGGCAGTCGTCCGCAACCGGGGGAAATTACCCTCGCCCACCACGGCGTTTTGTTTCTGGATGAATTGCCAGAGTTCGACCGCCGAGTGCTGGAAGTCCTGCGTGAACCCTTGGAGTCCGGCCACATCGTCATCGCCCGCGCGCGGGATCGGGTGCGCTTCCCGGCGCGCTTCCAGTTGGTCGCCGCGATGAACCCTTGCCCGTGCGGCTACCTGGGTGAACCCACTGGCCGTTGTCGCTGTTCCACCGAACAGGTCCAGCGCTACCGCAACAAATTATCCGGCCCGCTGCTGGACCGCATCGATCTGCACCTGACCGTCGCCCGGGAAGCCACCGCACTGAACCCCAGCCCACAAACCGAGGAAAACACCGCCAGCGCCGCCGCAATTGTCGCCCAGGCCCGAGCGCGCCAGCAGCAGCGTCAAGGCTGCGCCAATGCCTTTCTCGACCTGCCAGGCTTGCGCGAGCACTGCGCACTCTCTGCTGTCGACGAGCGCTGGCTGGAAACTGCCTGCGAACGCCTGACCCTTTCCCTGCGCTCAGCACACCGCCTGCTGAAAGTAGCCCGTACGCTGGCCGATCTGGAGCAGATAGACGCGATCACCCGTAGCCACCTGGCCGAGGCGTTGCAATATCGGCCTTCAACTCAGTGAGGTGAAAGAGAAGTCGCAGCTCGCTACTTGCTCTGAACCACCTCAAAGCCCAATGCGAACGCTGAGTGCGCAACTAACACTAACCAAACCAGATCTCTTCATGCAGAAAGGCCCTTGTCGGGCCTTTCTGCTGTTTCGCTTGTGCTGGTGAAACCAACCACTCAACGGAAGCGATCAACCTCGGTGCGCAGGTCTGCTGCCAGCGAGTTGAGCTCTTCTGCCGTGATAGCCAGATTGGAGACCACTTCGCGTTGTTCGCTGTTGGCCATGGCGATACTTTGCAGATTGCTGCTGAGCATGGTCGCGGTGCTGCTCTGCTCTTGAGTGGCAGTAGTGATGGCGGCGAATTGATGACCGGCGGAGCGGCTTTGTTCATCGATTTGCGCCAGCGCCGAAGCGACTTTGGCGTTCAGCTGCAAGCCTTCCTGCATCAGGGTGTTGCCCTGCTGCATGGTGCTGATGGCGTTGCCGGTTTCCTGTTGGATGCTGGCGATCATGCCGGAGATTTCATCGGTAGCCTGGCGGGTACGCGAAGCCAGGCTGCGAACCTCATCGGCGACCACGGCAAAGCCACGACCTTGCTCACCGGCCCGTGCAGCCTCAATGGCGGCGTTGAGCGCCAGCAGGTTTGTCTGGTCGGCGATCGAGGTGATGACGCCAACGATGCTGCCGATTTCCTGAGAACGCTGACCCAGGGTATCGATGACGGTCGCGGTGCTGCTCAGCGACGTCGCGATCTGTTGCAGGGACGACGAGGCTTCTTCCATGGAGGTACGACCGATGCGGGTCTGCTGCGCGTTTTCCTGCGCCAGTCGCTCGGTGTTGCCCATGTTGTCGGCGATGTTCATCGAGGTAGCGCTGAACTCTTCAACGGCACCGGCCATGCTGGTGATTTCACCAGACTGTTGCTCCATGCCTTCGTAAGCGCCGCCGGACAGACCGGACAAGGCGTGAGCGCGAGTGCTCACTTCCTGAGCCGCAGTACGGATGTGAGCAACCATCGAGGAAAGCGCTTCGCTCATCTTGTTGAAACTGCCCGACAACTGACCGATTTCGTCGTTGCTGGTGATGTTCAAACGCACGCTCAGGTTACCGGCACCCAACGCATCTGCCTGACGAACCAGTTCGGACAGAGGACGCAGCTTGCTGCGCAGCAGCCAGATGGCGCTGATGACCGCGATCAGCATGGCCAGCAGACTACCGATGGCCAGTTGCGTACCGACGTCCCAGGTCACTGCCCTGATTTCGTCGCTCGGCATCGAGGCCACTACCGTCCAGGGACCACCAGCGAACGGCTGACCGACGCTGTAAAAGTCATCGCTGCCATCGTTCCAGAACTGGGCCTTGCCCGGCTTGCTGGCGATTTCGGCGACAGACTTTGCAGCGCTTTCCGGCGATTTGATGCCCGCTGGAGGAACCAGCCACGTACCCTTCTCGTCCAGCAAAGCCAACGATCCGGTGGAGCCGATGCGGAAGTTCTTCAGATCGTCGAACTGGGCTTTCTGCGCGTCGGTGTAATCGAAGCCTACAAACAGGGCCGCGATGATCTTGCCGCTGCTGTCACGAACCGGGCTGTACTGCGTCATGTAGTAGCGGTCAAACAGCAGCGCTTTGCCCACATAACTCTGGCCACCCATAAGGCGCTCATAAGCCGGGGCTTTGCGATCAAGTACGGTGCCGATGGCGCGCGAGCCGTCCTGCTTGCTCAGCGATGTGCTGATACGGATGAAGTCATCCCCGCTACGCACAAAAATAGTCGCCACGCCGGCGGTCATCTGGCGGAACTCGTCAACTTCGGCGAAGTCATTATTCAGCGCGGTGTCACGCAGCATCAGACTGGGCGTCTGGGTGCCAGCGACGGTCACTTGCTTATCGGTTTGCAGACTCAGACCGCCTGCAAAGCGTTTCTCGAACAAGCCGCTAAGGCGCTGAGTGCTATCACGCAAGGTGCTGTGAAAGGTGTTGAGCTGATCGGCGAGCAGTCTGGCCTCGCTCGACATGTGTTCTTCGCGAATGACCAGGTTCGATGCATCCAGTGAACGCAACGCGAACAAGGTACTGCCGCTGATGACGACGGCCAGAATCACAGCCAGGGCAATACCGAGTTGCGTCGCGATCCGGGTTCGGGGCTTGGACATAGGGGCTCCACGCCGAATGAAGGTCGCCAGATCCGTGGCTTAGCATTCAGCAAGTCTAGTTAGGTTTTAATACCGCCTTGTAAGCGGTTCTTGGGCAGTGCTTCGGCCAGCAGACGGGATACTTGAGCAATACACCCGGTCATTGGTAACAGAGTGTGTTGCCCTCTAAGCCAACCCCGTTAGTTGAGTACTTCAACTAACGGCAGCTCCATCGCCTGAACTTCTGATTTGAGAAAGTCGCTGAGGCGTCGCAAGCGCTCTGCACCGGGCCTTGTACGTGGCCAGACCAGATAATAATTTTCTCCACTGAACACCGCTGTACGCCAAGGGAGGCTCAACCGGCCTTGCGCGACATCTTCGGCAACCATCAGCAAATCGCCCATCGAAACACCATAACCTCGTGCGGCAGCAATCATCCCCAGCTCAAGCGTGTCGAAAACCTGGCCACCCTTGAGCGAGATCTTGTCGGCCAGCCCCATCCGGTTCAACCACATACGCCAGTCGCGACGATCAGGCGTGGGGTGCAACAGCTCCGCTGTGGCCAGCCGGTCCGCGTTCCAGGGCGGGTCCTGTAGCAGCGCGGGCGCCCCCACGGGGATCAGCCATTCCGGGAACAGCAGGGTCGCTTCCCAGTCCACCGGAAAATGCCCCTGGCTGAGCAAAATGGCGCAGTCGAAAGGCTCCAGCGCGAAATCCACAGCGTCGATATCCATCCACGCGCTGGTCAGCTGGACTTCGTTGCCGACCTGCAAATGACGAAAGCGACTGAGGCGCGCCAATAGCCAGCGCATCGTCAGGGTGGACGGGGCTTTCATTCGCAGAATGCCGTCTTCGGCTTGCAACGTGCTGCATGCCCGCTCCAGTGCAAGAAAGCCGTCTCTCACACCTGGCAGCAAGGCACGCGCCGATTCGGTCAACTGCAGGTTGCGGCCGTTGCGCTGAAACAATCGACAGGCAAAGTGCTCTTCCAGCGTGCGGATATGACGACTGACTGCACTCTGGGTGATCGAAAGTTCTTCAGCCGCCCGCGTGAACGAGGTATGTCTGGCCGCAGCTTCGAATGCGCGCAAAGCATAAAGAGGAGGAAGACTACGTGGCATGTGACGCTTTCCTGCGTGCGTTGAGCAGCTAATCTACCGTAAAACCGTTCGCATGAGTTTTAGTCATGCTGAGCATCGCATTTATCGTTTTGTGCCTGTGCGGTTAAATGCTGACAATAAGCGGCTCACCAGTCCACCTGCCTAGAGCATCACGATCATGCAACAGCCCGCCTTCAAAGAACTCTGGATCATCCTGCGCCTGGCCGGGCCGTTGATCGCGTCGCAAATGGCGCACATGTTGATGGTGTTCACTGACACCGTAATGATGGGCAAGATCGGTCCCGAAGCCTTGGCTGGTGGCGGCCTTGGGGCTGCGACGTACAGTTTTGTCTCGTTCTTCTGCGTAGGTGTGATGGCGGCGGTCGGTACGCTGGTGTCGATTCGTCACGGCGCGGGAGATACCGAAGGCGCGACACGGCTGACTCAAGCCGGTTTGTGGCTGGCCTGGGGCATGGCTCTGGTCGCAGCATTGCTGCTGTGGAACCTTGAACCGATCCTGCTGCAATTTGGTCAGGCTGAAGCCAACGTGCACATGGCTGCTCAATTTCTGATCACGTTGCCATTCGCCCTGCCCGGTCTGCTCAGCTTCATGGCATTACGCGGCTTCACCAGCGCGCTAGGACGCGCCGGCCCGGTGATGACGATCAGCCTCGCAGGCGCAGTTGCCAACTTCGTCCTCAATTACGCCCTAATCCATCAATGGTTCGGCCTGCCCAATCTAGGCTTGATGGGAATCGGCCTGGTAACCGCAGTGGTGACCAATTGCATGGCGCTTGCTCTTGCACTGCATATACGGCGGCACCCCGCTTACGCGGCCTATCCGATCAGCAAAGGGCTTTCAAAACTGTCGCGCAGCCACTTGAGTGAACTGTGGCGTCTGGGCCTGCCGATTGGCGGAACCTACGCCGTGGAGGTGGGGCTGTTCACGTTCGCAGCGTTTTGCATGGGCGCGATGGGCAGCACACAGATGGCGGCACACCAGATCGCGCTGCAGACGGTTTCGATGGCGTTCATGATCCCGGTCGGGATTTCCTATGCGGTGACCATGCGCATCGGCCAGCACTACGGGGCGGGCAATATGCTGATGGCGCGCCTGGCCGGCCGGCTGGGCATCGGCTTCGGCGGCACGGTCATGCTGCTGTTCGGACTTTTGTTCTGGCTGGCCCCGCACCAGATCATTGGTCTGTTCCTCGACATCAACGACCCGGCATTTGCTGAAATCGTCGTCATGGCGGTGAAGTTGCTGGCCATCGCCGCGTGGTTCGAGTTTTTTGACGGCACGCAAACCATCGCCATGGGCGCGATTCGCGGCCTCAAGGACGCGCGGACCACCTTTCTGATCGGGCTGGCCTGCTACTGGCTGGTCGCCGCGCCCGCCGCCTGGCTGCTGGGCTTTTACGCCGACGCTGGCGCTCCGGGTGTCTGGTGGGGCCTGGCGCTGGGGCTGTTCTGCTCAGCGGGCGCGCTGACGTATGCGTTCGAATGGAAAACCGCCCGGCTATTGCGCAAGGAGAACCCAGGCATTGCCGTTGCCGGGTAATCGCTGCGCAAAGCAAGGCGGCTTACCCTGAGATCGAAACGTCGTACTGACCGGCACCCGACGTCAGGTACGCCACCAGGTCGGCCATCGGCAGCGGCCGGCTGATCAGGTATCCCTGCACTTGATCACACTTGAAACTGCGCAGCAGCGCGAGCTGTTCGGCGGTTTCCACACCCTCGGCCACGACGTGCAGATTCAGGTTGTGGGCGAGGTTGATCATGGCGTGGACCAGTTTGCGGTTCTCCACGCGCGATTCCATCTCGCCGACAAAGCTTTTGTCGATCTTGAGCAACGTGATCGGCAGGCTGTTGAGGTGCATGAACGATGAATACCCGGTGCCGAAGTCGTCCAGTGAAAAGCGTACGCCCAACCTTCCCAGTGCATCCATGGTCTGGCGGACCTGTTCGCTGCGACGCATGACTGCGGTCTCGGTCAACTCGAACTCAAGCCAGCGCGCGTCGACGTGGTGCTCATCTATCAGGCGGTTCAAGGTCGCCAACAACTGACTGTCCTGGAACTGTCGGAACGACAGGTTGATCGCCATGTGCAAAGGCTCGAAGCCTTGCTCGCGCAATGCCTGCATGTCACGCAGGGCACGGTAGATAACCCAGTAGCCCAACGGCACAATCAGGCCACTCTGCTCGGCCAGCGGCACAAATTCGCTCGGCGCCAGCAGCCCGCGTTCTGGATGACGCCAGCGTACCAGCGCTTCCAGGCCGAGGATGCGCCCGCTGCTCAGGCACAGACGTGGCTGATAATGCAGCTCCATCTCGTCGCGACGCAGGCCACGGCGCAGCTCGCCTTCCAGGTCCGCCAGGCTGCGAGCGTTACGATTGATGCTGTCGTCGAACAGATGGAAGGTACAGCCTTGAATACTTTTCGCCTGGCGCATGGCGATATGCGCATGCCACATCAGCGGGTCGGGGCCAGCCTGGGCTTGCGTATGGGCTACGCCAAGGCTACACCCCAGCAACAGGCTTTCACCGTCAATCCAATAGGGTTCGGACAATGCGTCGGTGATGCGCTCCGCCAACTGCGCTGCACGCTCTGCACCGCGCCGGGTGTCGATCAGCAACGCAAATTCATCGCCGCCCAGTCGGGCAATCTGATCGCCAGCTCCGAGTTCGTTCTTCAAACGCGCGACGACTTGCAGAATGAGACGGTCGCCAGCCTGATGGCCCAGCGAGTCATTGGCGCGCCGGAAGTTGTCCAGGTCCAGATGCCCCAGGGCCATTCCGATGCCACTGTCCAGACGAGCCGCCAGCAGCGCCTGAAAACCCTGGCGGTTGGCGATACCGGTCAACGGATCCTGCCCAGCGAGCCGCCGCAGGGTTTCTTCCAGCAGACTGCGCTCATGAACGTAACGCAGGCAACGGCGCAGCCCGTCGCTGGTGAGCGTACCGCGCACCAGCCAGTCGTTGACGCCAACGGGCCCAACGAGGGGTTCTTCTTCCAGCAACACCACCATGGGCAGCACGCAACTGCCGGTGAGCGGCTGCAGGCCGGGGGTCGTCAACAGCACCGTGTTGCGCTCGTTGGCGTACTGGTCGCTCAACGCACCCCAGTGAGTGGCGTGCACCAGCGTTATGGGGCTGCCCGGATCGGTCAGGCAGTCGCTCAACAGCGACTGCCAGGATGGCTCTTGTGCCAGCAGCAACAACCGCAAGGGCTCGACAGGCGTAGGCAATCTAACTTCCTAAGATCAAAGGAAAAACCGGAGGCAGCACTTTCGAGATAGCACAACCGTACACATATCGTCTCGTCGGGGCGCAAATGTAACAAAAACAGAAAAATTAGATAGCCGTCACTGCATTTCTACGATGATCGCTGCATAAACGTGTGGGCCTGTTAAAATGCCCGACCTTTTCGCAAGCGACCCTCTATACGTCATGTCCCGACTCAATCCCCGGCAACAGGAAGCCGTGAACTACGTCGGCGGCCCTCTTTTGGTGCTCGCCGGCGCGGGTTCCGGCAAGACCAGCGTGATCACCCGCAAGATCGCGCACCTGATCCAGAACTGCGGTATTCGCGCCCAGTACATCGTCGCCATGACCTTCACCAACAAGGCCGCGCGGGAGATGAAGGAGCGGGTCGGCACTCTGCTCAAGGGCAGCGAAGGGCGCGGCCTGACGGTATCGACGTTCCACAATCTGGGCCTCAACATCATCCGCAAGGAACACACGCGGCTGGGCTACAAGCCGGGTTTCTCGATTTTTGACGAGACCGATGTCAAGGCTCTGATGACCGACATCATGCAGAAAGAGTACTCGGGCGAGGACGGCGTCGACGAAATCAAGAACATGATCGGCTCCTGGAAAAACGATCTGATCCTGCCCCCCGAGGCTCTGGAGAGCGCACGCAACCCCAAGGAGCAGACCGCAGCCATCGTCTACACCCATTATCAGCGCACGCTCAAAGCCTATAACGCGGTTGACTTCGACGACCTGATCCTGCTGCCGGTCAAGCTGTTCCAGGAACACGCCGACATTCTCGAAAAGTGGCAGAACAAGGTTCGCTATCTGCTGGTCGACGAATATCAGGACACCAACGCCAGCCAGTACCTGCTGGTGAAGCTGCTGATCGGCTCGCGCCACCAGTTCACGGTAGTGGGCGACGACGATCAGTCGATCTACGCCTGGCGCGGTGCGCGGCCCGAAAACTTGATGTTGCTCAAGGATGATTACCCGTCGTTGAAGGTGGTCATGCTGGAGCAGAACTACCGTTCCACCAGCCGCATCCTGCGTTGTGCCAACGTGCTGATCTCCAACAACCCGCACGCGTTCGAAAAGCAGCTGTGGTCAGAGATGGGCCATGGCGACGAAATTCGGGTCATTCGTTGTCGCAACGAAGACGCCGAGGCCGAGCGGGTTGCCATGGAAATCCTGACGCTGCACCTGCGTACAGATCGGCCTTACAGCGACTTCGCCATCCTGTATCGCGGTAACTATCAGGCCAAGCTGATCGAGCTGAAACTGCAGCACCATCAGGTTCCGTATCGATTGTCAGGCGGCAACAGCTTCTTTGGCCGCCAGGAAGTGAAAGACCTGATGGCCTACTTCCGTCTGCTGGTAAACCCGGACGACGACAACGCCTTCCTGCGTGTGATCAACGTTCCACGTCGGGAAATAGGCTCCACCACACTGGAAAAACTCGGTAACTACGCCACCGAGCGCAAGGTGTCGATGTACGCCGCCACCGAAGAAATCGGCCTTGGCGAGCATCTGGACAGCCGTTACACCGACCGCTTGCAGCGTTTCAAACGCTGGATGGATGGCGTACGCCAGCAGTGCGCACAGAACGACCCCATCGCCGCGCTGCGCAGCATGGTCATGGACATCGACTACGAGAACTGGCTGCGCCAGAACAGCTCCAGCGAAAAAGCCGCCGACTACCGCATGAACAACGTCTGGTTCCTGATCGAAGCGTTGAAGAACACGCTGGAGAAGGACGAAGAAGGTGGCATGACCATCGAAGAAGCCATCGGCAAGCTGGTGCTACGTGACATGCTTGAACGTCAGCAAGAAGAGGAAGACGGCGCCGAGGGCGTGCAGATGATGACCCTGCATGCGTCCAAGGGCCTGGAATTTCCCTACGTATTCATCATGGGTATGGAAGAAGAAATCCTGCCGCACCGTTCCAGCATCGAGGCCGACACCATCGAAGAAGAGCGTCGTCTGGCCTATGTCGGCATCACCCGGGCACGTCAGACACTGGCGTTCACCTTCGCCGCCAAGCGCAAGCAGTACGGCGAGATCATCGACTGTGCGCCCAGCCGTTTTCTGGATGAATTGCCCCCGGACGATCTGGCCTGGGAAGGTAACGACGACACGCCGACGGAAGTCAAAGCCGTGCGTGGCAACACTGCTCTGGCCGATATTCGCGCCATGCTGAAACGCTAACCAGCCTCAATATTGATCATTTATTGCGCAATGGCGCACCCAAGGAATTGAAGTGGAAGCACTGCACAAAAAGATTCGCGAAGAGGGCATCGTACTGTCCGATCAGGTATTGAAGGTCGATGCGTTTCTCAATCATCAGATCGATCCTGCGTTGATGAAAGCCATCGGCGACGAATTCGCCAGGTTGTTTGCCGACTCGGGCATTACCAAGATCGTTACCATCGAAGCCTCGGGCATCGCGCCGGCAATCATGGCGGGCCTGAACCTGGGCGTGCCGGTCATTTTTGCGCGCAAGCATCAGTCACTGACGCTCACCGAAAACCTGCTGTCGGCCACGGTGTATTCCTTCACCAAACAAGTGGAAAGCACCGTTGCGATTTCGCCGCGTCACCTGAGCAGCGACGACCACGTGCTGATCATTGATGACTTTCTGGCCAACGGCAAAGCCTCGCAGGCGCTGATTTCGATCATCAAACAGGCCGGCGCAACCGTCGCCGGGCTGGGCATTGTGATTGAGAAGTCGTTCCAGGGTGGCCGCGCCGAACTCGACGCGCAGGGCTATCGCGTTGAATCGCTGGCGCGGGTCGAATCCCTGGCCAATGGTGTGGTGACTTTCAAGTAAACATCGGCCGTGCAAGCACCGATACCCTGTCAGTAACCGAGCGCACGCAAACGCCGATACAAGGTGCGCTCGCTGAGCCCCAGCTCCTTCGCCAACTCGCTGCGCGAGCCTTTGAAGACACTCAGCGCGTGGGCCAGTTGCTCTAGACCGTCATCCTGACGACGCGGCGCCACACGACTGGCTTCACTGTGCCCGCGCACTTCGGCGGGCAAATCCTGCGCACGGATCACGCCGTCATCGGTAAACAGCCGCGCGCGCTCAAGGATATTGCGCAGTTCACGAATGTTGCCGGGATAGTTGTAAAAGCTCAGCAGCTTCATTGCCTCGGCATCAATCCGCGTTGTGCTGCCCTGAGACGTGCGCTGCAGCAGGCTGTCGATCAGCAGCGGCAGATCTTGAGCACGTTCGCGCAATGCAGGCAGGCGGATCGGAAAGGCGTTGATACGATAGAACAGGTCTTGGCGAAAACTGCCATCGGCCACCATCTCCTTGAGCGGCTTATGGGTCGCGGCCACCAGACGAAAATCCGAGTGCACCGTACGCAGGCTGCCTACGGGTCGAAAGCTGCCTGACTCGATCAGCCTCAACAGTTTGACCTGCATGGCCAAAGGCACTTCGCCAATTTCATCCAGAAACAGCGTGCCGCCATGTGCCGCCTCGGCCAACCCTGTCTTGCGTTGTAAAGCTCCGGTGAACGCACCTTTCTCATAGCCGAACAGCTCGCTCTCCAGCAGCGACTCCGTCAGCCCGGTGCAATCGACCACCACCAACGGCCCGTCGGCTCTTGAGCTGCTGGCGTGCAGGGCGCGGGCAAACAGTTCCTTGCCGGTACCGGACTCACCTTGCAGCAGCACCGGTATCTGCGCGGGCGCCGCACGCTGCAGCGCGCCCAGCACCGCCTTGAACGCAGCTGAACGACCTACCAGCCCGTGCTGCTGTGGCTGAACTGAAGCCACAGCCACCGAGCTCAGCCGTTCGACATAGGCGATCACTTCGCCCTGATCACCCAGAATAGGCCTCAGCTCCACATCGACATGTTCAGGCCCACGGGGCGTATGGTGAATATGCAGCAAGCGCTCGGGCAGCTTCGTCTCGTGGGCCTTGCGCATGGGGCAATGCTCGCCCGCCTGATCACAGGGCACCGCAAACTGATGCGACACGCGATAGCACTTTTCGCCCACGTGCGGCGAGCCTTCCACACCGAACTGCCGCTGATAGGCAGTGTTGGCCGCAATGATGTTGTAGTCGGTATCCAGAACAATGGTCGGTCTGCCATCGTGTTCGAGATACGACACCAGGGACTGCATGCGGCTGCCGGGAAAGTCGGTGGCAATAACGGACATGGTCGCTCCTGTCGGGTTCGGCGCAGCTTACCGCATATACCTGCCAAACTCTGCCATGGACTGCCAACTGACTGCCAGAAAGTGGCAGTCGCTCTGTTCGAGAGAGTGCTTGGCTTATCAGCCGAAGCAACATAACCCCCAGCATTTACTGGGCCTCAGGTACATCAAGCTGCATTGGCACGCTTATTGAGACGCTATTGGCAAAGGCTGCCAACCGCCCTGCCTGTCAAAACGGGCATTCAAGCGATTAACAGCGATGGGGATTCATACATGATCATCGGTGAAAAACTCTACGTCGAGGCGCTTTTCGACCACGCTACCTGGACCATCAGCTACCTGGTTCTGGATCTTGCCACCAGGCAATGCGCACTGATCGACAGCGTGCTCGATTACGACCCTAAATCCGGACGCACCCGCACCGGGTCGGCTGACCGGATGATCGAACGAGTTCGCGATCTGCAGGCTTCGGTACAGTGGATTCTGGAAACGCATGTGCATGCCGACCATATGTCGGCAGCGGCTTACCTGAAACGCAAACTGGGCGGCCGGATCGCGATAGGCAGCCACATCAGGGATGTGCAGGAGACGTTCGGCAAACTGTTCAATGCACCGGCTGACTTTGCCCGCAACGGCAGCCAGTTCGACGTGCTGCTGGAAGACGATGCTTCGTTCAACATTGGCACGCTTCAGGCAAAAGCGCTGCATACGCCCGGGCACACACCTGCGTGCATGAGCTATGTGATCGAGCTTGGCGAGGAACAGGTGGCGTTCGTGGGCGACACATTGTTCATGCCCGACTACGGCACGGCACGCTGCGATTTTCCCGGCGCCGATGCGCGCACGCTGTATCGCTCCATTCACAGACTCCTGGCCCTGCCACCCCAGACGCTGCTGTTCATGTGTCACGACTATCTGCCTGACGGGCGGGAGCTGAAGTACATGACCACGGTCGCAGAACAGCGGACCGACAATATCCATGTGCATGACGGGATCAGCGAAGCCGCCTTCGTCGAGATGCGCGAAGCCCGCGACGCTACGCTGGAAATGCCGGTGCTGATGCTGCCCTCGGTGCAGGTCAACATGCGCTGCGGCCACTTTCCGGAGCCTGAAGAAGATGGCGTCAGTTACCTGAAAATCCCGCTCAACGTCCTTTGAAGCCATTTGCTTTCGGAACCTGAAATGAAACCACCAAGCCTTGCCTGCCAGATCCTGATTGTCGGCGGTGGTGCTGCCGGCATCGCTACCGCCGCCAGCCTGCTCGCCCGCGATTCGTCACTGAGCATTACGCTCGTTGACCCCGCCGACACTCACTACTATCAACCAGGCTGGACGATGGTCGGTGCGGGGGTGTTCGAGCCACAGTCGACCGCACGTAGCATGGCCTCGTTGATCCCCAGGGGCGTGACCTGGATCAAGGACGCCGTCGCGACCTTCGAGCCACAAAACAACACCGTAACGCTGGCGGACGGGCGCGCACTCGGCTATCAGCAACTGGTGGTCTGCCCCGGCCTGAAGCTGGATTGGGCAGCCATCGACGGTCTGCCTGAAACGCTGGGGGCCAACGGCGTTACCTCCAACTACCGCTATGACCTGGCAGCCTATACCTGGGAGCTGGTGCAGGGCCTCAAGCAGGGACGTGCCCTGTTCACCCAGCCGCCGATGCCGATCAAGTGCGCCGGCGCGCCACAGAAGGCGATGTACCTGTCCTGCGACCACTGGCTGAAAACCGGTCGGCTGGGGCAGATCAATACTCAGTTCTATAACGCAGGCGGAGTATTGTTCGGGGTCGCGGACTACGTGCCTGCGCTGATGAAGTATGTCGAGCGTTATGCAATCGACCTCCAGTTCAACCAACGGCTGGTAGCCGTTGACGGGCCTGCGAAGCGCGCCACGTTCATCCGCACCCTGCCGGACGGCAGCAGCGAAACCGTGGAGCAAGGCTTTGACATGCTGCATGTCGTACCGCCACAGACCGCTCCCGACTTTATCCGCAACAGCCCGCTGGCCGATGCGGCTGGCTGGGTCGATGTCGACCCTGCAACCCTGCGCCATCGTCAGTTCGCCAACGTTCACGGTCTGGGCGACGCGACCAATACCACCAACGCAAAAACCGCAGCGGCAGCCCGCAAACAGGCGCCCGTAGTGGCCAGCAATGTGCTGATCGCGCTGGGCCGCAAAGGGCAACCGGCGGTCTATGACGGCTACGGCTCGTGCCCGTTGACGGTCGAGAAAGGCAAGATTGTCCTCGCCGAATTCACCTACGGTGGCAAGGTCGCGCCCAGCTTTCCGCTCTGGCTGTTCGACGGACGCCAACCCACACGGCTGGCCTGGTGGCTGAAAGAGCGCGTACTGCCGCCGCTCTATTGGCATGGCATGCTCAAAGGGCGTGAATGGCTGGCCAAACCCAAAAGAGCAGCCGCCAAGCATGGATGAGCATCAACTGCTGGGGGCAGGACTGGGCGCGGTCATCGGCGCCGTGCTGGCCCTGACCGGTGCAGGTGGCGGTATTCTGGCCGTTCCGTTGCTGGTGTTCGGTCTGGGCCTGTCGATCGTCGAGGCCGCGCCCGTTGCGCTGCTCGCTGTGGGTCTGGCCGCTGGGGTAGGCGCCGTACTGGGACTGCGTCAGGGGATCGTCCGTTATCGCGCAGCGGGTTATATCGCGGGCATTGGCGTAGTTGTGGCGCCACTGGGCTTGTGGCTTGCCCACCAGCTGCCGAACACACCGCTTGCGCTGTTGTTTTCACTGGTGTTGGTATACGCCTGCAGCCGAATCCTGATCAAGGCCAGTCGCGAACTGCGCGAGGGTGCTCCGCCGCCCCGCTCGGCGATACTGCCTTGCGTGCTCAACCCGCTACAAGGCCGCTTGCGCTGGACCATGCCGTGCCTGCGCGCGCTGACGTTTACCGGCGCTGCATCAGGGCTGCTGTCCGGACTGCTGGGCGTAGGCGGTGGTTTTGTGATCATTCCGGCGCTGACGCGCTACAGCGACCTCGACATCAAAAGCGTCATGGCCACTTCGCTGGCCGTGATTGCCCTGGTGTCGACAGGCAGCGTGATCACTGCCTCGCTTGGCGGCGTGATGCATTGGTCAGTCGGGGTGCCGTTTGCGCTGGGCGCGATTGCAGGGCTGGTGGCTGGCAGGCGGGTCGCCTGCTACCTTGCTGGCCCTCGGCTGCGGCAACTGTTCGCCGTGTGCGGAATCGTGGCGGCTTTCATGCTGGCGTATGCCGTGGTTTGAACGCTCGACAGAGCGCTCAGCTGGCCAGCCCTGTCGTGTTGTGCAAGCCGGCAAGCAGCAACCGCTGATACAACTCTTCGCGCAAGCCATGCGGCTGATCAAGCTGCATGCGCTGCAAATGCTCGGGATACAGCTCCGGCTCTGGCGCATCTAGCGTGGCTTTGCCCAACTCGATAATGTCGGTGAGCTTGAGTTTGCTTTTCAGCCAGTTCAGCGCGCGCAATAAATCCCGCTCCTGCGGGCTGAAATCACTGCCCAGCGGGTATTCGGTAAACAGCGACGGATGACGAGCGGCGATGCCCTGCAAACGCTCAGCGCTGTTCTCGGTGAAGCGCGGGTCCAGGCGGAAGTTTTTCGGCAGCTTGCCAGCCTTCTGCGCCTGCTCGATAAGGCCGGGCTGGAAGCGCGAGTCGCTGATGTTGAGCATCCGCTCGATCACCGTCGCGTCGGTCTGCCCACGAAGGTCTGCAATACCATATTCGGTGACCACAATGTCACGCAGATGCCGGGGAATGGTCGTATGGCCGTATTCCCAGACAATATTGGAGCTGACCTCGCCACCCGACTCGCGCCAACTGCGCAGCATCAGAATCGAGCGAGCGCCTTCAAGTGCGTGAGCCTGAGCCACGAAGTTGTATTGGCCACCGACGCCGCTGAGCACCCGACCGTCCTCCAGTTGGTCCGCGACTGCCGCCCCCATCAGGGTCACGGTGAATGCGCTGTTGATGAAACGCGCATCACGGCGCTGCAAGCGCTTCAGTTCTTCATTGCCGTACAGCTCGTTGATGTAGCTGATGGCGGTCATGTTGAACTGCGCCAGTCGCTCGGCAGGCAGCTCGCGCAGCCGCTGGTAGAAACTGAGCGGGCCGAGAAAGAAGCCGCCATGCACCACGACACCGCCGGGATGGGCCTCCTCGTCCAGCGTGCCCATGTCGGCCAACCGTTGCAGCCCGGCATCGGCGTAGACCTTGCGGCGCACAATGCCTGCATCTGCGAGCACCAGCAGGCCATTGACGAACATTTCACTGCAACCATAAAGCCCGCTGGCGAAGGGCTGAACACCGCCTTCCCGGTCGATCAGCGTCTGCCAGTTGCTCATGTTCAGTTCGGCCAGCAGGCTGCGCCAGGTTTCGTTATCGGCCTGGCGGGCCAGCAACGCACCGGTCAGCGCGTCGCCCATCGAACCGATGCCGATCTGCAGCGTACCGCCGTCGCGTACCAGGGTGCTGGCGTGCAGACCGATCAGATGGTCCTGATAGCCCACCGGCATGTTCGGTGTAGAAAACAGCGTGCTCCGCTCTTCTTCGTCCAGCAGCAGGTCGAACGCGTCCATGTCCAGTTCCGAGTCGCCCGGCATGTACGGCAGCTCGGCGTGCACCTGAGCGAGAATCAGAATGGTCTCGCCCGCTGCCCGACGCTTGTCGATCATCGGCAGCAGGTCGAGCGTCACGTCGGGGTTACAGCTCAGGCTCAGCTTGCCAGGGCGCTGATCGTTCCGCGCCACCAGTTGGGCGACCAGATTCAAGCCACTGGCATTGATGTCCCGCGCTGCGTGGCTGTAATTGCTGCTGACATAGTCTTGCTGGGCAGATGCGCTGTTGAGCAGGCTGCCCGGCTGCATGAAAAACTGTTGAACACGGATGTTGGCAGGCAACGAGTCGCGACGCAGCGCGCTCAGAAACTCGAGCTCAGGATAATCACCAAAGATGCGCTCCAGAAAAGGCTCAAGAAAACGCGCCTGCAAACCTTCACCCGGCGTTGGCCTCCCCAGGCTCAGTGCGGTGTAGATCGTCAGCCGTCGCTCAGGTAACTGGCTGATACGTTCGTACAGCGCGTTGACGAACCGGTTGGGCTTGCCCAGCCCCAGCGGCATGCCCAGATGGATGTGCTCGGGCAACTGTTCCAGCACGTGATCGATGGCTTGCTCAATGGAACAGGACTGCGGCATCCGAGCTCTCCTGGCGGGTTATTGAATGCAGCTTGGACCGATGTACACATGAAAGTGTTGCATGCCCTGGCGTGGGCAGCGGGATTTACTTCAAACCCGACATTTTCTGAATCGCCGCCCTCAAGTCCTCATCCGTGCAGTCGCCACACGTGCCTTTGGGCGGCATGGCGTTGACTCCGGAAATGGCGTTGGCCAGCAATCCGTCGAGCCCGCCTTCTTTCTGAGCGCGCTCAGCCCAGGCTGCGGTGTCACCTATTTTTGGGGCGTTGGGTATGACGGTATGACAAACCGTGCAGTGACTGGCGATCACGTCGTCTATCGAGCGGCCACTGCTACTCACAGGTACAGCAGCGGTGGGCGTGCCTGTACAGTCAGCGCCCTGGACACATACCTGGCCGACGGGCTCGATGCGTTTGGCGACGTCGTCAGCCGTCTGCGCCCGAGCAGTGATTACCCAGCATGCCAGGACAGCGGCGACAGTCAGAAGCTTGTTCATACGATGCACGCGTGACACCTTCGGGTTGGGTCTGACCATTCACCCGTCGACCGGCACCGCAATCGACAGCCAAATGCTCACGATTCAGAAATTGGCGGGTGTCGCTGCGCTGATCAGTCGCGCGGGCACATCGAACGGGTTGCGGAAGCGATGCGGTCGGGTGCTTTCGAAGTAATAGCTGTCGCCGGCTTCGAGCACATAAGTGTCCAACCCCACCACCAGCTCAAGGCGCCCTTCGACAAGGATTCCGGTTTCTTCGCCTTCGTGGACCAGCATCTCTTCGCCGGTATCAGCGCCGGGCGGATAGGTTTCGGTGAGAAACGCAATCGCGCGGCCCTGGTGCGACTTGCCCACCAGCTTCATGGTCACCGCGCCGTCCGAGATATCGATCAACTCGCTGGCCTTGTACACCACCTGAGTCGGGTTTTCGGGTTCGACTTCTTCGGAAAAGAACTCGACCATGGACATGGGAATACCGCCCAGCACCTTGCGCAGCGAGCTTATCGAGGGGCTGACGCTGTTTTTCTCGATCATGGAAATGGTGCTGTTGGTCACGCCTGCCCGCTTGGCGAGTTCACGTTGGGACAGGCCCTTGAGCTTGCGGATCGATTGCAGCCGTTCACCCACGTCCAATGCGATATTCCCCCAGATTCAGTCAGGTCAAGATGAGCGCCATGATGGCAACAGCGTTCAATATTTACAACACTTCGACTGACAGCCGGACTTACCGGTGGATTGGCGGCAACAGGCGGGTTCAGCCTTCGGAATAGACGCGTGGCACGCGGCGCAGATTGCAGAAAAGCTGATAAGGAATGGTATCCGCATGGGCGGCCACATCACTGGCCAGCACGTTCTTGCCCCACAACTCGACCCGACTGCCCAACCCGGCATTCGGCAGGTCCGTAAGGTCAACGCAGAGCATGTCCATGGATACGCGGCCGAGCAGCCTGCCAGGCGCTCCGTCGATACAGACCGGGGTGCCGGTCGGCGCATGCCGTGGATAGCCATCGGCATACCCGAGGGCCACGACACCGATGCGCGCGGGACGATCGGTGATAAAGCGTGCGCCATAGCCCACTGGCTCATTCACGCCCAGTTCGCGCACGCTGATGATTTTCGATTCAAGTGTCATCACGGGCTGCAACCGGTCAGCCAGCGGCTGCGATTGATCAAAGGGCGTAGCGCCATACAGCATGATGCCGGGCCTTACCCAATCGCTCGCAATATTTGGCCAACCCAGCACGGCCGGGGAGTTTTTCAGACTGGTTTCAGCGTCCAGGCCCTGACGCGCCGCGTTGAATACCGCAACCTGCTCAGTACTGGCAGCACTGTCCAGCTCGTCCGCACGGGCGAAATGGCTCATCAGAACTACTTTGTTCACTTTGCCGGTCGCCAGCAAACGCTGATAGGCAATGCGGTAGTCCTGCGGGTGCAGGCCGACCCGGTGCATACCGGTATCGAGCTTCAGCCAGACGGTCACCGGTTTGGCCATGGCGGCTTTTTCAAGGGCCTCCAGTTGCCACATCGAATGCACCACGAACCAGAAGTCGTGCTCGGCAATCAAGGCCAGTTCGTCGGCCTCGAAAAAACCCTCAAGCAACAGAACTGGCGCCTTGATACCCGCAGCACGCAATTCAAGCGCCTCTTCAATACAGGCCACCGCAAAACCGTCCGTCTGAGCCTCAAGCGCTTGAGCAACGCGCACCGCACCGTGGCCATACGCATCGGCCTTGATGACTGCGAGTGCCTTGGCGCCTGTGCTTTCGCGGGCCAGCTGGAAGTTATGGCGCAAGGCCTGAAGATCGATAAGGGCGCGGGCTGGACGCATGAGGATGCTTCTTGCTTGAGGTGTTGAAGGGGTTAAAAAGGCCCGACGCCGAGGGTGCGTCGCCGGACCAGAAGCAAAGCGTTACGGCAATGCAGCAACAACCGACAGCTCGACCAGAATTTCCGGCTCGCACAGCTTGGCTTCAACTGTTGCCCGTGCAGGCGCAACGCCTTTTGGCAGCCATTTGTCCCAGACGCTGTTCATGCCCGCAAAGTGAGCATCAATGTCTTTCAGGTAGATCGTGACCGACAGGATGCGGCTTTTGTCGGTGCCCGCAAGATCGAGCAAACGCTCAATGCTGTTCAGCGTCTCTTGGGTCTGTTGCTCGACACCGGCAGCCAAGTCATCTCCCACTTGGCCCGACAGGTAGACGGTGCCGTTGTGGACGACGATCTGGCTCATACGCTCATTGGTGAGCTGGCGCTGAATGGACATGCTTTGCGTTCTCCTGGGTACTGCCATAACGAGAAATATCAAGCCCTTCGGCGCTGATCTGGGGTGTCTTGCGGGCCATGAGGTCAGCCAGCAAGCGGCCTGAACCGCAAGCCATCGTCCAGCCCAACGTACCGTGACCGGTGTTGAGGAACAGATTGCGGAACGCCGTAGCCCCCACGATAGGTGTGCCGTCGGGTGTCGTCGGACGCAGCCCGGTCCAGAAACTGGCCTGGGTCAGGTCGCCGCCCTGAGGATAGAGGTCGCCAACGATCATCTCCAGCGTTTCACGTCGACGCGGATTCAACGAGAGATCAAAGCCGGCGATTTCGGCCATGCCCCCGACCCGAATACGGTTATCGAAGCGGGTAATGGCGACCTTGTAGGTCTCGTCCAGAATAGTCGACGTCGGGGCCATCGCCGCGTTGGTGATCGGTACGGTGAGCGAGTAACCCTTGAGCGGGTAAACTGGCGCCTTGATGCCCAGCGGCTTGAGCAGCTTTGGAGAATAGCTGCCCAGCGCCAGCACGTAGCGGTCAGCGGTTTCCAGCTTGCCGTCGATCCATACGCCATTGATGCGGTCGCCCGCGAAATCGAGGCGCTCGATGTTCTGGCCATAACGGAACTCGACGCCCAGCTTCTCGGCCATCTCTGCCAGACGCGTGGTGAACAGCTGGCAATCGCCAGTCTGGTCATTGGGCAGGCGCAACGCGCCGCTCAGAATACCGGTCACGCCCGCCAACGCCGGTTCAACGCGCGCGATACCTGCACGATCAAGCAACTCGTAGGGCACGCCGGACTGTTCCAGCACAGCGATATCCTTGGCGGCGTTGTCCAGCTGCGCCTGGGTACGGAACAACTGTGTGGTCCCCAGACTGCGGCCTTCATAAGCGATACCGGTTTCAAGACGCAGCTCGTCGAGGCAGTCGCGGCTGTACTCGGACAGACGCACCATGCGCTCTTTGTTCACGGCATAACGGCTGGCCGTGCAGTTGCGCAGCATTTGCGCCATCCACAGGTACTGATCGATGTCGGCCGTGGCCTTGATTGCCAGAGGAGCATGGCGTTGCAACAGCCACTTCATCGCCTTGAGCGGCACACCCGGCGCGGCCCACGGCGAGGCATAACCCGGCGACACCTGGCCGGCATTGGCGAAACTGGTTTCCATGGCCGCGGCAGGCTGACGATCCACCACTGTCACCTGGAACCCCGAACGGGCCAGATAGTAGGCGCTGGTAATACCGATCACACCACTTCCAAGGACCAGAACACGCATGTTGATGACCTCATCGCGGATATCCGCTGACGTTTTGAAGTTTTAAGCAAGAATGTGGCTAGTATATTGAGCAGCGAGCAGTGCTTTTCACTCTTTAATTACTTATATTCGGGCCTAATCCACGGCAAAGAACGCTTTCGTAGAGGGGACACCACCTGTGCGTACCGAACACCAGTCAAAACGTGAGCTCGACAAGATCGACCGCAGCATCCTGCGCATTCTTCAGGCAGATGGACGCATCTCGTTCACCGAGCTGGGCGAGCGGGTCGGGCTGTCTACCACGCCTTGTACCGAGCGGGTTCGTCGACTCGAGCGTGAAGGCATCATCATGGGTTACAACGCGCGCCTGAATCCGCAAAGCCTCAAGGCCAGCTTGCTGGTGTTTGTCGAGATCAGCCTGGATTACAAGTCCGGCGACACGTTTGAGGAGTTTCGTCGGGCCGTGCTCAAATTGCCGCACGTGCTGGAATGCCACTTGGTGTCGGGCGACTTCGACTATCTGGTCAAGGCTCGTATTTCAGAGATGGCGTCCTACCGAAAACTGCTTGGCGACATCCTCCTGAAGTTGCCCCACGTGCGCGAGTCCAAGAGCTACATCGTGATGGAAGAGGTGAAAGAGAGCCTGAGCCTGCCGATCGCGGACTGACGGCGTCTTTTAGACCAGCACCTGACGCGTCGAGGCGATGTATTCGTGCACCTGCTTCTCGACGCGCGGGTGGATCAGCTCGACAGGGCGACGACCATTGGGGCATGGCAGGGTCTGAGTGGTGCCAAACAGCCGGCAGATCAACGGGCGTTCTTCGTACACCGTGCAGCCTTGCGGCCCCAGATGTACGCAGTTCAGCTCGGTCAGCGCTGCTTCCTGCTCGGCGCGGGTCTTGCGCGGCAGGCGCGACATTTCCTCAGAAGACGTGGTTACCGGCCCGCAGCAATCGTGACAGCCAGGCACGCACTCGAACGAGGGAATCTGACGCCGTAAATCACGGATTTTTTCACGGTTGCAGCTCATTGCAGGCATTACCCCAAATACAGTGGGGGAATTTTGCCTCAGTTGGCAGGCGCATGTCAGCAGCATATGCTCCGGACACATTCAGCCACCGTCAAAAGGACCTCCCCATGAACGCCCGCGTTCAGCATCCCGCCCGTCAGGACCAGCACGCCGCCTCCTATTACGCAGCCAGCAGCCATCCGCAGCCGGACCATCCTGCGTTGCAAGGTATGCTTGAAGTCGACGTGTGCGTAGTGGGTGGCGGGTTCTCGGGGCTCAACACGGCCATTGAGCTGGCCGAGCGCGGGCTGAGCGTTGCCCTGCTCGAATCACGCAAGATCGGCTGGGGTGCCAGCGGCCGTAACGGCGGCCAATTGATTCGTGGCGTAGGCCATGGCGTCGAGCAGTTCGCCAATGTGATTGGCAACGAGGGCGTGCGTCAGCTCAAACTGCTGGGCCTTGAGGCCGTGGAAATCGTGCGCCAGCGCGTCGAGCGCCACGGCATCGACTGCGACCTGAAATGGGGCTACTGTGACCTCGCCAACAAGCCACGCGACCTCGCCAGCCTTGCCGAGGACGCAGACGAATTGCGCAGCCTGGGTTATCGCCACGAACTGCAACTGCTGCAATCCGCACAGATGCACAGTGTGGTGGGTTCGAATCGCTACGTCGGCGGCCTGATCGACATGGGCTCGGGGCATTTGCATCCCTTGAACCTGGCACTGGGTGAAGCAGCTGTCGCGCGATCACTGGGGGTGCAGATATTCGAACACTCGGCGGCGACGCGGATCGACTACGGCCCGCAAGTCACCGTGCACACCGCTCAAGGCTCAGTGAAGGCAAAAACGCTGGTGCTGGGCTGCAATGCCTACCTGAATGACCTCAATCCGGAAATCAGCGGCAAGGTGCTGCCCGCTGGCAGCTATATCATTGCGACCGAACCCTTGAGCGAGTCGCAGGCTGCTGAGGTGCTGCCAAGAGACATGGCGGTCTGCGACCAGCGCGTGACGGTGGACTATTATCGGCTGTCGGCTGACCGCCGTTTGCTGTTCGGCGGCGCCTGCCACTATTCGGGGCGCGACCCGCAGGACATTGCCGCCTACATGCGGCCCAAGATGCTGGAAGTGTTTCCGCAACTCGGCAGCGTAAAAATCGATTATCAATGGGGTGGGATGATCGGCATCGGCGCCAATCGGTTGCCGCAGATCGGTCGTCTCAAGAGTCATCCGAACGTGTTCTACGCCCAGGCCTACTCAGGCCATGGCGTGAATGCCACGCACCTGGCGGGCCGTCTGCTGGCAGAAGCCATCGCTGGTCAACACAGCGACGGCTTCGACCTGTTCGCCAAAGTCCCGCACATTACCTTCCCGGGCGGCAAGCATTTGCGCTCGCCGCTGCTGGCACTGGGCATGCTCTGGCATCGGTTGAAAGAACTGCGCTGAACCGCCCGGATATCAACGCCAGAACGGCTTCAGTGCCTCGGCCCGCGCTTGCAGCGGGTCGAGCCCGATGTCGCGCAACTCATCGCTGGTCAGTTGCAGCAGGCTACGGCGGGTTGTCCAGAGATGCGCATACAACGCCCAACGATTCATGCCTGCTGGCAGCTCAGCCTTGCGCGCATGGATCGTATTGGCTGCCTTCGAGCCTGATTCATCCAATTCTTGTGTGTGAAGCGCCAGACGCACATCGCTGAACCCGTTCATCGTCAGGTTCCTCCATCAGGGTGGGTGTGGTTCCATGATGAAGCGAACGGTAAAAGCATTACAGATCCAAACAAATGATAAATAAAACATACAGATCGTGGAAAACCGGGCCTGAATGCTATATTTTCAGCCTATCTGTATCGCCCGGCCGCCCCGGGCCCTTCCTCCGAGTATCCCATGACCCTCTACGTCAATCTCGCCGAGCTGCTCGGCTCGCGCATTGAAAACGGCTTCTACCGACCCGGCGACCGACTGCCGTCGGTGCGGGCGTTGAGTGTCGAACATGGCGTCAGCCTGAGCACGGTGCAGCAGGCATACCGGGTGCTGGAAGACAACGGGATGGCTATGCCCAAGCCCAAGTCCGGTTATTTTGTGTCTGCCAGCCGCCAGGCTCCGGCCTTGCCAGCCGTGGGTCGTCCGGCTCAACGGCCTGTGGATATCTCGCAGTGGGATCAGGTTCTGGACCTGATCCGGGTAGCGCCTCGCGAGGCCGTCACGCAACTGGGCCGAGGGATGCCGGACCTGACCAGCCCAACGCTCAAACCGCTGATGCGCTCCTTGAGCCAACTGAGCCGCCATCAAGACATGCCGGGGCTGTATTACGACAATATCTATGGTGTCCATACACTTCGCCAACAAATTGCCCGCCTGATGCTGGATTCAGGCTGCAACCTGACCGCCAATGACCTGATCATCACCACTGGCTGTCACGAAGCGTTGTCAGCCAGCGTCCGCGCCATCTGCTCGCCGGGCGATATTGTCGCAGTGGATTCGCCAAGCTTTTTCGGTGCCATGCAGACCCTGAAAGGGCTGGGCATGAAAGCGCTGGAGATCCCTACCGACCCGTTGACCGGCATTAGCCTCGAAGCGCTGGAGCTGGCGCTGGAACAATGGCCGATCAAGATCATTCAGCTGACACCCAGTTGCAACAACCCGCTGGGTTATGTGATGCCGGAGGCTCGCAAACGCGCCCTGCTGACCCTGGCGCAACGCTTTGACGTCGCGATCATCGAAGACGACGTGTACGGCGATCTGGCCTACACCTACCCTCGCCCGCGCACCATCAAGTCTTTCGACGAAGACGGTCGTGTGCTGCTGTGCAGTTCGTTTTCCAAGACACTGGCGCCCGGCTTGCGCATCGGTTGGGTTGCCCCAGGCCGTTACCTCGAACGCGTCCTGCACATGAAGTACATCGTCACAGGCTCTACAGCGCCACAGCCGCAGCTGGCAATTGCCGACTTTATCGAAGGCGGCCACTATGAGCCGCACTTGCGCCGCATGCGTACGCAATACCAGCGCAGTCGCGACCAGATGATCGACTGGGTCATGCGTTATTTCCCCGAAGGTACGCGCGCAAGTCGTCCGCAAGGCGGCTTCATGCTGTGGGTGGAGCTGGCAGAGGACTTCGACACCTTGCGCCTGAACCGGGCGCTGCTCGACAAAAACGTACAGATCGCGGTGGGCAGTATTTTCTCGGCGTCGGGCAAGTACCGTAACTGCCTGCGAATGAACTACGCTGCCAAGCCAACCCGCCAGATCGAGGAAGCTGTGCGTACTGTCGGCGAGACCATTGCGCAGTTGATTGCGCAAACTGACTGACGCTGGCAAATTTTTCCCGCTTTTGCAGGTCCTATCGGCAAGTCGAGCCATGCCCCGTCGCGGATGATCAATGTGAAGAACTCCTGGACTCTGTCCTTTTGCTTGCTGGTTGCGCTGTGCGTCAGCGGTTGCGCACACCAAGGCCGCTTCAGCGAGCCGAGCCAGGCCATGCCACCTTCGGACTCGGCGTTCGGCCGCTCGATTCAAGCCATGGCCATGCCTCACGAAGGGCGTTCGGGCTTTCGTCTGCTGCCCGATAGCAGCGATGCGTTCAAGGCCCGGGCCGAACTGATCCGCAACGCAAAAAGCAGCCTGGACCTTCAGTACTATATCGTCCACGACGGCCTCAGCACGCGCGCGCTGATCGATGAACTGCTCAAGGCAGCTGATCGCGGCGTGCGCGTACGCGTTCTGCTGGACGACACCACCAGCGACGGTCTGGACCAGGCCATTGCCACCCTCGCCGCGCACCCGAACATTCAGATCCGGCTGTTCAACCCGCAAAATCTGGGGCGCGAAACCGGTGTGACACGCAGCCTGGGGCGGCTGCTGAACCTTTCGCGCCAGCATCGGCGCATGCACAACAAACTGTGGCTGGCCGACAGTAGCGTGGCTATAGTCGGCGGACGCAATCTGGGCGATGAATATTTCGACGCCGAGCCCAACCTGAATTTCACCGACATCGACATGCTGAGTGTCGGGCCGGTTGCCGAACAGCTCGGGCACAGCTTTGATCAGTACTGGAACAGCACACTGAGCAAGCCAATCGATGATTTCATGTACTTTCTGCCAGACAGACATGACCTCGCCAAGGCCCGCAAAAAACTGGAAACGTCGCTGGAACAGGCTCATCAGCAACACAAGGCCCTGTATGAGCGGCTGATGGCCTACAAGACCGAGCCCCGCATGAAAACCTGGCTCAACGAGCTGGTGTGGGCGCACAACCAGGCATTGTGGGACGCTCCCACCAAAGTCCTTGCGCGCGGTGAGCCTGATCCACACTTGCTGCTGACCACGCAATTGGCACCCGAGCTGCTGAATACCCGCAAAGAGCTGATGTTGATTTCGGCGTATTTTGTCCCCGGCCCGGAAGGCCTGCTGTACCTGACCGGCCGCGCCGACGCAGGCGTCGATGTCAGCTTGCTGACCAACTCGCTGGAAGCGACCGATGTGCCCGCTGTACATGGCGGCTACGCGCCTTATCGCAAAGCGCTGCTGGAACATGGCGTCAAGCTGTTCGAGCTGCGCAGACAACCGGGCGATGCCGAAACCACGCGCGGCAGCGGACCGCACCTGTTCAAGAAAAGCCAGTCGCTGGGCAGCTCCGAATCCAGCCTGCACAGCAAGGCCATGATCTTTGATCGACAGAAAGTGTTTGTCGGCTCTTTCAACTTCGACCCACGCTCAGTGCTGTGGAACACCGAAGTCGGCGTGCTGGTCGACAGCCCGCAACTGGCCGAAGAACTGCGCGAGCTGACCCTGCAAGGCATGGCGCCGTCATTGACCTATGAGGCGCGGCTGGAAGACGGCAAGGTCGTCTGGGTCACCGAGGACGATGGCCAGATCCATACGCTGCACACCGAGCCAGGTGACTGGTGGCGGCGCCTCAACGCATGGATGAGCCGGGCCATAGGCCTGGAGCGGATGCTCTAGGCCCGCACCGGCTGCGCACCGAACGCACCGCGTTTCATCGAGAGGATCACCAACCCGAAGGCGCCCGCCGCCATCAGCAGCGGCAGCGCATCGCCGCTGACCCACTGACTGCCTGCACCCGCCACCAGCGGACCGATCAGGCAGCCAATCCCCCAGAGCTGAGCCACATGGGCGTTGGCGCGCACCAGCGAGTCGTCGCGGTAACGCTCACCGATCAGGATCAGAGACAAGGTAAACAGCCCACCGGCGCTGGCACCAAACGTCACCCACAATGGCCAGATCAGTACGGTGTGGACCAGCAGCGGTATCAGCAGGCTGGAAACCAGCAGCGTCGCAGCACAACCGGTGAACAGCGTACGGCGTGACATGCGATCAGCCAGCAAGCCGATCGGCAACTGCAGCAATGCATCGCCAACCACCACCACGCTGACCATGATCAGCGCGATCTCGGGCGTGAATCCATGGCGCAGGCAGTAGATAGGCAGCAGGGTCAGGATCAACGCTTCGAACGCGGCAAACAATGCGACTGCCCAGGCGATAGCAGGCATGCCACGGCAGAAGCCCGCCAGATCGGCAAAGGTCACGTGGCAGGACTCGGTCGACGGTGCGCCGGTTCGACCCAGCAACAGAAAGGGTGCGCCCACCAGCAACAGCACGCCGATCCAGAAGCCGTAGTCGGCAGCGGTGCCAATGATCCCAAGCAGCAAGGGACCAGCCAACTGGCTCAGCGCATAGGCACTGCCGTACAACGCGACCAGCCGCCCACGCAGCTGCTCGGTCACCAGTTGATTGATCCAGCTTTCACCCAGAATGAATACGATGGTGAGAATGACCCCCAGCATCAGGCGCAGGACGAGCCAGACCGGGTAATACGGCAACAGCGCCAGTGCACCGACTGAAATCGCCCCGCCCCACAGGCACAGACGCATCAGGTTGACGGTGCCCCATCGCGCTGCCAGTCGGCTGGCAACGCCAGCCCCGACCAGCACGCCAAATGCAGGCATCGCCGCCATGATGCCGATCGCAAACGAGCCGTAGCCCCAGTTCTCCAACCGCAACGACACCAGCGGCATGCTGACGCCCATCGCCAGGCCCACGCTCAATACCGAGGCCAATACGGCGAAATAAGTACCCCAACGCATGTCCATGCTCCTGCGGGTCGTAAAGTGTCAACGCCCAAAAACACAACACCGACGGCGGGCGTCGGTGTGTGTTTGTCAGATCTCGTCCCCACGCGGTGCGGGGACGGATAAGGACGGGCCGCTTAGAGCCTGATCCAGGTGGACTTCAGCTCGGTGTACTTGTCGAACGCATGCAGCGACTTGTCACGGCCGTTACCCGACTGCTTGAAGCCACCGAACGGTGCGGTCATGTCGCCGCCGTCATACTGGTTGACCCATACACTGCCCGCACGCAACGCCTTGGCCGTCAGGTGCGCCTTGGAGATGTTGGACGTCCAGACCGCAGCCGCAAGACCGTACTGCGTGTCGTTGGCGATCTGAATGGCTTCTTCGGCAGTATCGAAGGTCAAAACCGACAGCACTGGACCGAAGATTTCTTCCTGGGCGATTTTCATCGCGTTGTTCACGCCGTCAAAAATCGTCGGCTCGACGTACGTGCCGCCGGTTTCTTCAAGGATGCGCTTGCCGCCAGCCACCAGTTTGGCGCCCTCGGTGTGACCGGCTTCGATGTACGACAGCACGTTGTTCATCTGCTGGGTATCGACCAGCGCGCCCACCGTAGTGGACGGGTCGAGCGGATTACCCGGCTTCCAGGCTTTCAGCGCCTCGATAACCAACGGCAGAAACTGGTCCTTGATGGAACGTTCCACCAACAGACGCGAGCCTGCTGTGCAGACTTCACCCTGGTTGAAAGCAATCGCGCTGGCCGCGGCTTCGGCAGCTGCCTGCAGATCAGGCGCATCGGCAAAAACAATGTTCGGGCTCTTGCCGCCAGCTTCCAGCCACACGCGCTTCATGTTCGATTCGCCGGCGTAAATCATCAGCTGCTTGGCGATTTTCGTCGAACCGGTGAACACCACGGTATCGACATCCATGTGCAACGCCAGCGCCTTGCCAACGGTGTGACCGAAGCCGGGCAACACGTTGAGCACGCCTGCAGGAATACCGGCCTCGATGGCCAATTGCGCAATGCGAATGGCAGTGAGCGGAGACTTTTCGGAAGGTTTGAGCACCACCGAGTTGCCGGTGGACAACGCAGGACCCAGTTTCCAGCAGGCCATCATCAGCGGAAAATTCCATGGCACGATAGCGGCCACAACGCCAACCGGCTCGCGAGTCACCAGGCCCAACTGGTCGTGCGGCGTAGCGGCGACTTCGTCATACAGCTTGTCGATCGCCTCGCCGCTCCAGCTCAAGGCTCCAGCAGCGCCGGGCACGTCGATGCCAAACGAATCACTGATAGGTTTGCCCATGTCCAGGGTTTCGAGCAGGGCAAGCTCTTCGGCATTTTGCTTGAGCAGGCCGGCAAAACGGATCATCGTTGCCTTGCGCCTGGCCGGAGCCAGACGCGACCAGGCGCCGGAATTGAATACGCTGCGTGCGTCGTCAACGGCTCGCTGGGCATCGGCGGCATCGCAGCTGGCGACCTTGGCGAGCAGTCGGCCATCGACCGGGCTCACACAGTCAAAGGTCTCGCCAGACGCGGCGGCGGTGTATTCGCCATGAATGAAGGCGCGGCCTTCGATCTTCAAATTCTGGGCACGTTGTTCCCAGTCAGCACGAGTCAGGGTTGTCATGTGCATAGCCTCCTCTTGTTGAGTGTCGATGTGTCAGAGTTGATTAAAGACACTATCTGAAGTTTTTCAGGACAGGGCGATACCCTAAACCAGCCGCTTGCCAAAACCAATATATTTGACATAAATAGCGATTAAGGCGCGTTTTTGTTGATTTTATTAAACGCCCGCCATCAGCAACTCGGGCACTATTGCATCAGGCATTCGTCCAATCATCTGCACATTCACGATCAGGGGCCAGTATGAGTATCGCAAGCATCGTCGACTTCAGCGAAGCCAGCACCGCAGCCGAGCACTACAGCCCGGCACCAGAAAAGGTGTTCAAGGGCAACCCGGCGCAAACGCTCTACAACCACTACAACAGCCCGTGCGGCCATATGAGCGCGGGCGTGTGGATCGGAGAGCCGGGGCAGTGGCTGGTCAACTACACCGAGCATGAATACTGCGAGATCGTGCAGGGCGTCAGCGTTCTGCGCGATGAACAAGGCAACGCCAAGACGCTGCGGGCAGGCGACAGGTTCGTGATTCCAGCAGGTTTCAAGGGGACCTGGGAGGTGCTGGAAACATGCCGCAAGATTTATGTGGTGTACGAAGCGCACCAGAGTAAATAGTTACCGCACAGGGCAGCGCCTGGCAGGGGATCCTGAGTGCGTCCAGTAAGGACATTCACTCAACCATAAAGGATTATGGAAATGACCAACGACGAAGTCACCCAAGCGCTGCAACACCTTGTCGGCACTCGCTACGAGCCTTCCATCAAGGCGACCATTACCGAACTGACCGGCCGCAAACGCGTCATCGGCCCGACCGACATCTCCACGCGTGAAATGGATCGCAACCGAATCCACGTGAAGGTCGATCAAGCTGGCAACATCACGGAATTCAAGTTCGGCTGATCGCTTGAATAGCTGCTTTTCAAAAAACGCCCGACGCAGTGCGCCGGGCGTTTTTGTGTCTGCACTGCAAGTGCCGACAGATAGCTAAGGTCGGGATTCAAAATCCGGACAGGCACAAAAAAGCCCGCTGCAAAGCGGGCTTCCTTGTAAGAGACAGAATCAATTACTTGATTTTGCCTTCTTTGTAGATCACGTGCTTGCGTACAACCGGATCGAATTTTTTGATTTCGATTTTATCCGGGGTAGTACGTTTGTTCTTGTCGGTGGTGTAGAAATGGCCTGTACCAGCGCTCGACACCAAACGGATCAATTCACGCATGATTCTCTCCCTTAAATTTTGCCGTCGCGACGCAGTTCAGCGAGCACAACTTCAATGCCACGCTTGTCGATAATACGCATGCCTTTAGCAGATACGCGCAGACGAACAAAACGCTTCTCGCCTTCAACCCAGAAGCGGTGATGCTGCAGGTTTGGCAGGAAACGACGACGGGTTTTGTTGTTTGCGTGGGAAATGTTAT